>Ga0315545_1001194_pt1 | contig 26001 bp, 11 predicted proteins | sample SalMarSW160210MG_FD_203096 | JGI IMG/M metagenome (GOLD analysis project Ga0315545, IMG submission 203096) | Salt marsh sediment microbial communities from the Plum Island Ecosystem LTER, Massachusetts, United States - Salt Marsh Sediment SW1602-10 ...
GCTGCTTATAACGAACCATAATAGCCGTGGGTAGGATGCTCAAGAAGAAAATGTTTTGAGTAACAGAGAATTTGTTTTTTTGACTTCTTGCTCTTTATAGGTGACAAAGGGCAATATGTTGTTGTCAAATAGGTATTTTACGTTAGTTTTCAATTTAAATTCGGTCAGTTTGAATAATAAAAATAAACAGGTTTTTTAAACACAATTACAAGGAGAACGAATTATGTTGTCAGGTAATTCAAAAAAAATGATATTGGGCAGTATTGTTCTGTTATTAGTTGGAATCTCATTAGCGGCGGAAACACCCTCAGAACAAGAGTATGTTAATCAGCTAATCATTCATGTCGATCAGGGCAAAGATGTAATCGCGCCTGAAATCTACGGCCATTTCGCCGAGCATCTGGGGCGGTGTATTTACGAGGGTTTCTGGGTCGGGCAGGATTCGTCGATCCCTAATGTTCGCGGCATAAGAAAAGATGTTGTCCAAGCCCTGCGGGAATTAAATATCCCTGTCCTTCGCTGGCCCGGGGGGTGCTTTGCCGATGAGTACCACTGGAAAGAGGGAATCGGTCCGCGCGATCAGCGTCCTTCAATGGTAAACACACACTGGGGCATGGTAACAGAAACCAACGCCTTCGGAACGCACGAGTTTCTGGATTTGTGTCAGCAATTTGGGTGCGAGGCCTACATTGCAGGTAACGTAGGTTCCGGCACAGTCGAAGAGATGCAGGACTGGGTCGAGTACATGACTTTCAACGGAGACAGCGAGATGGCGAACCTTCGTCGTGCGAATGGTCGTGACGAGCCCTGGCAGGTAAAATACTTTGGCGTGGGCAATGAGAACTGGGGCTGTGGAGGGAATATGACGGCTGAATATTACGCGGATCTCTACAATCGCTTTCAAACCTATGTGCGTACCTATTCCGGCAATAAAATCCTAAAGGTTGCGTGTGGGCCAGGAAGTGTGAATTATCACTGGATAAAAGTTATTATGCAACGCTGCCGAGATCGGATGGATGCGATTAGTTTGCATCACTACGTTCGGGGGACAGGCAACTGGACTGAAAAGGGCAGTGCAACCCAATTCGACGAAAAAGAGTGGTTTGCACTAATGAAGAATACACTATTTATCTATGAGTTGCTACAAAAGAATATTGAGATCATGGATCGGTACGACCCCCGCAAGCGCGTCAATCTATTTGTCGACGAATGGGGTACGTGGTGGGATGCTGAGCCCGGCACGAATCCAGCTTTTCTATATCAGCAAAATACGCTGCGTGATGCTGTCTCAGCTGGTATATTCCTGAATGCGTTCAATGAGCACTGTTACCGTGTCAAGATGGCTAACATTGCCCAGACTAATAACGTTTTGCAGGCAATGATATTGACTAAAGGCGAAAAAATGATTGTTACGCCGACGTATCATGTTTTTGAAATGTACAAGGTCCACCAGGGTGCGACGTATCTGCCAAGCGACCTTAACTGTAATATGTATCGATACGATAGTCAGGAGTTGCCAACGTTAGTATGCTCCGCATCCAAAGACAAAGCCGGCAAGATTCACCTGTCCATTTGCAATATAAATCCTAAAGCGCCTGCTGAACTTGTCTGTGAGGTGCGTGGCGCAACAGTTAAAAGTGTCACTGGCCGAGTTCTAACAGCGAGTAAGATGAACACTCACAACACTTTCGATAAACCTGATGCTGTTAAGCCAACGGCTCTTGATGGGATCAAACTTCAAGACGGTAAAATCTTAGCCACCCTTCCATCGAAGTCTATCGCTGTGCTGACCATTGAATAGTACGTGCCTTTATAAAAGGAAGCCATCGTATTTAATTTGGTTTTTTGTCATCCTGTGTGAAGTAACGCGCCCTTTAGGAACAGGCTGAACTCTGTAAGCCAATAATCCGACTTGTGCACTCATGTCAGCAAATGCCGTTTGTAGGAGCGTAAAATGAAACGGAGGATTTTATCGATTATTCTGGCAACTGTCATATGTTATTTTTTTGGTGCTTGTGATCTTGCCAGAAAGCAGGACAAAACCGAACGGCTCATTCAAGGGACAGCCAAACCCGACAATAATGGCGGTAATGTCAATGTCACGAGGTCACAGGCCCGAACGTGTATAGATTTTGATTTTGACTGGCGCTTTAGTAGGGGCGATTTTCCCGATGCAGTCGAGCCCAAATTTGATGATTCCAACTGGCGCAAGGTAAATCTTCCGCATGATTGGAGCATTGAAGGCCCTTACAACCAAAATGCCCCAACAGGCGGGGCTGGCGGGTACCTGCCCACCGGCGTCGGCTGGTATCGCAAGCGTTTCACGCTGCACAAAGCAGCAAGTGATCACATTGTCTGGATTGAGTTTGACGGCATATACGAGAACAGCACTATCTGGATAAATGGAAAGTGCCTCGGCGAGCGGCCTTTCGGTTATATCAGTTTCCATTATGACCTGACGCCCTACCTGGTCGATGGCGAGAACGTCATTGCTGTGCGCGTCGATAACTCGAATCAACCTAACACTCGCTGGTATAGTGGTTCGGGCATTTATCGTCACGTGCGGTTGATTGTAACTGGGCCGATTCATGTTGGCCATTGGGGGGTCTACGTTACCACGCCGGAAGTTTCAACTGAGTCAGCTACCGTAGCAATCCATACGCTTGTAAAGAACGAGGACTCGAACCCTGCGGAGACAGCAGAGGTGCGTTCGACTCTTATCGACCCAAACGGTCAAGAGATAGCCAGTATCGGAACCGGTTTTGAGATTGAGCCTGAACAGCAAGCCGAACTCAAACAGCGAATACGTATTGCATCGCCGAGTCTCTGGTCGGTCGAGACGCCTGTGCTATATACGTTATGCACGGTTGTTCTCAATAATGGTATGCCCGTGGATGAGGTCACTACACCGTTGGGGATTCGCAAGATTGAATACGACGTCGATCGCGGCTTTGAACTCAACGGCAAAGGAGTGAAGATGAAAGGTGTCAATTTGCACCACGGTGGAGGCTGCGTTGGCTCGGCTGTGCCGGAGGGCGTGTGGCAACGCAGGCTCAAGACGCTCAAAGCCATGGGTTGTAATGCCATTCGAACAGCGCATAATCCACCTGCCCCTGAACTGCTCGATCTTTGCGACCGTATGGGTTTTCTCGTCATGGACGAGGCCTTCGACGAATGGAAGATAGCCAAGTCGCAGGCACCTAACATGTACCATCTTTATTTTGACGAGTGGTTCGAGAAAGATTTGAAGGCCATGATCCACCGCGACCGTAATCATCCCTGCATCGTCATGTGGAGCGCAGGCAATGAAGTTCGCGAGCAGCCTCGTGAGGATGGGCACGAAGTTTTGCAGTCGTTGATCGAAATTTTCCATCGTGAAGACCCTACCCGGCCTGTTACCGTTGGCTGCGACAACATCGCCGCTGACGGTGGTTCCACCAGGCCGGCCTTTCTTGGGCTGCTCGACATCGTAGGCTACAATTACGTCGATCGCTGGCATGAGCGGCGTGAGTTATACTTCAGCCTTGACCGGCATGAACATCCCGACTGGAAAATGGTCGGCACCGAGAGCGTCTCGGTCTATGGTGTTCGCAGCGGCTACTCGCTGGGTAGAGATCCAAATATCGTTCGGCCCAGCTACAACACAAGCATGATACGAGCAGAGCAGCTTTGGAAATTTGTTGCAACTCGTGATTATGTAATTGGCGATTTCATGTGGACCGGCATCGATTATCTTGGAGAATCCCGCTGGCCATGGAAGAGCTCCTCAAGTGGCGTTCTCGACCTTTGCGGTTTCCCAAAGGATAGCTACTATTTCTACCAGAGCCGGTGGACCGATGAGCCGATGATTCACATTTTCCCGCATTGGAACTGGCCGGACCGTCAGGGCCAGGTCATACCGGTTCTCTGTTATACTAATTGCGACGCCGTTGAACTATTCCTCAATGGCCGGTCATTCGGCGAAAAACGCATTGAGTTCCCACGGCAGGGCAACTCCGGCAGCTGGTTTCGCTACGAAAAACCGCTCATTCACCCTACGACTGCCGATTTGCATCTGGCCTGGGATGTCCCTTATGAGCCTGGCGTTCTGAAAGCTGTTGGCAAGAAGAACGGCCAGGTGGTTTGCACTCAGCGGGTTCGCACTGCTGGTGCGCCGACGGCGATTCGACTGAGGGCCGACCGCAAATCGATTATTGCAGATGCTCGCGATGTTGCGCACGTGGAGGTTGAGATAGTCGATCCCAATGGAATTTTTGTTCCTACCGCAGATAACCTTGTGCACTTTACGGTAGAAGGTCAGGGACACCTCATCGCTGTTGGCAATGGTAATCCTGCAGACCACGATTCATTCCAGGCAGAGCAGCGCCGAGCATTCAATGGTCTCTGTTTGGCGATCGTGCGGTCAGCACGCCAGTCAGGCAGGATTCGACTGACCGCTCGTGCGGAAGGGCTTAAAGAAGCGTCGGTCGAAATCGAAGTTCTGCCAGTGACATCGCAACAGTCAGAATCTGTGCAAACCAAACGGGTTGTTTTCGAGGATTCTGCCTCAGAGCATAAGTGGGCACTTAAAGAGCTAAATCCCGACTTACTCCGCGATTGGTCAAGTTATGAGTACATGGTTATGGAACTGCGAGCATCTTCGACTCAGCGATTCGAGCTACACATTCATACCACCGATGGAATACGTAAGGTGCGGATACACCCCTTTCAAGGGACATGGATTCGAGCATCTGTGCCACTCAAATACTTCAAACGACCAGAGAGCGAAGGATTCGATCTGGCTTCACTCGGAAATAAACCTCGCAATACATTCTGGATCAATTTATTAGGTTCGTACGGATCCCTGAATGAGGTCGAGGCCCTGGGCGTGGCAATGATAGAGCCGATCGGCAAGCCCACGCTCGAGATTCGTTCTGTGCGTCTTGCCAAAGAAGACCCCGGCGACGCAGTTCTACAAGCAGGGCCTTTAGTTGATGAGTTTGGACAGTGGATCGATGCTGATTGGCCTGGTAAAGTCAAGACAATAAACGAACTGAAACAAAAGTGGCAGCAGGAGCAGGAAAATTTACAGCCTGGCGATTTTAACTATTGCAAATATGGTGGTTATCTTCATACCAAAGCTGAGGCAACCGGCTTTTTCCGGGTTGAGCAGATCGACGGAAAGTGGTGGTTCATTGATCCAGATGGACATCAGTTCTTGTCTATCGGCGTTGATTGTGTTGGGGCCTGGATGGGAACACCAACGACTGGCCGAGAGGACATATTTGCTGCACTGCCACCTACCGAGTTGACGCGATCGGCACGCCGAGGTGGGCGATTTCCATACGCCTCTTTCTACACCTGGAACTTACAGCGCCGTTATGGCGAGGACTGGGATCATAAGTGGATGGACATGGCAATGCAGCGTATGGACGCCTGGGGCTTGAATACTATTGCGAACTGGTCCGATCCACGCTTGTCGGATGTGAAGCGAAAGCCCTACGTGGCGACGTTGGGTGGCTGGGGAATGCGAACAGGTTATATGGGCTTGCCAGATGTGTACTCAGAAGAATTTGCTCAAAGGGCTGATGAGGTCGCCGCCAGGCGGTGCGGGCCACACAAGGACGATCCCTGGCTGCTTGGATACTTTGTTGCCAATGAGCTGCCCTGGCCCGGGCGCGAATCTTTGGTTGTGGATATGATATTGCAAGGTGAACCAACCGCAACCCAGCGAAAACTTAAGGAGTTTCTTTCAGCCGGCGATACGCCTGAACGTCGCAAGGCCTTTGTCTACCGCGCGTTTGAGAGAAGCCTCGAAATCATCAATGCTGCGATACGTAAACATGACCCCAATCATCTGAATCTTGGCATTCGATACGGCGGAGCGCCTCCGGAAGAGGTGATACGAATGGCACGTGTCTTCGACGTCTACAGCCAGAATGTTTATAAATATGTTCCGGAGCCGCAGTATCTTGATAAACTCTATCGGCTTACCGGTCGCCCGATTATCATCGGAGAATTTCACTTTGGCACCCCAGGAAGGGGTCTTGCCCCCGGGTTGCGGCAGGCTAAAAACCAGCAACAGCGCAGCATCGCCTATCGCTATTACGTCGAAAATGCAATTGCTCATCCTGCTGTAATCGGTACTCATTGGTTCCAGTGGATTGACCAGCCGGCCACCGGGCGAATGGATGGTGAAAACTACAATATCGGATTAATAGACGTTACCGATCAGCCCTATCCTGAACTGGTGCAAGCTTTACAGGCAACGCATAAGCGCCTGTACGATGTGCACTCTGGTAAGGTCCCGCCGTTTAACGAAAAGCCGGAGATACGATAGCCAATTATAATGATACGTAAGTTAGATTTCATAATGACAGGCAAGGTGTGCGTACCCAAAACGGCCGTTTTGCTTTCACTTTTGTGCTCGATTGCTTTTTGTGCTGAATTGTCAGGCGCGGATAAGAATATGCTATGGGTGCCGGATAATAGGGACGGCACATACAAAAATCCAGTTATCTTTGCTGATTATTCTGATCCTGATGTCATACGTGTAAACGATGATTTTTACATGACCGCCTCCAGCTTTAATTGTGTGCCGGGCCTGCCGATTTTGCAATCCGAAGACCTGATCAACTGGAAACTTATTGGCTATGCGATTGAGCGTTTCGCTGATGAGCATTTCGATTTGCCGCAACACGGCAATGGCGTCTGGGCTCCATCGATCCGCTATCGTGACGGCTGGTTCTGGATTTTTTACGGCGACCCCGATGCTGGTATCTTTATGACCAAAGCTAAGAAGGGCGCGGGACCGTGGCAGCCGATTCACCTGGTGCAACAAGGCAAAGGCCTGATTGATCCCTGTCCACTGTGGGACGATGACGGCAAAGCCTACCTTGTGCACGCCTGGGCTAAAAGCCGGGCAGGCATCAATAGTATTCTTACTGTCCACCGTATGAGTTACGATGGTACGAAATTACTGGATGAGGGGACAATGGTTTTCGATGGTCGAGGTGGTGTTCAACCGACAATCGAGGGGCCAAAATTTTACAATCGCAATGATTACTATTATATCCTGGCACCGGCGGGATGTGTGAAGCGAGGCTGGCAACTGGCGCTACGGTCGAAAAACGTCATGGGGCCATACGAGGCTAAGAGGGTAATGGAACAGGGTACAACCGATATCAATGGCCCGCATCAGGGCGGCTGGGTAGAACTGGAATCGGGCCAATCGTGGTTTATACACTTTCAGGATCGCGGCGCCTGTGGCCGTGTCGTACACCTTAATCCGGTGCTATGGATAGATGACTGGCCTATGATGGGCACCGACCTGGACGGCAATGGCGTCGGCGAACCGATGGCTGAGTATAAAAAGCCCGATGTTGGCAAGATTTATCCTCTGCAAGTTCTACAGACAAGCGACGAATTCGACGCTGAGAAACTCGGTTTGCAATGGCAGTGGCACGCAAATCCAAAGGATGGTTGGATGTCACTGACTGCACGTTCTGGCTGGATGCGATTGTTCTCGGTGCCGATTCCTGAGAATGCAGTTAATCTATGGTCGGTCCCGAATCTGCTTCTTCAGAAGTTTCCTGCTCCAGAGTTTACCGTAACAACAAAACTCGACTTTGGCAGGCTCGCTGAAGGAGAAAAAGCCGGCCTGATTGTAATGGGTATGGATTATTCGTACATTGCAGTTGAAAGGAAGACATCGGATTTTCGAGTTATTAAAATCTCTTGCACAAACGCAAATAAAAATGGCAAAGAAATCGAGCAAGGCCCGCCTGCCGGATGGGCAGGTTTTGCTAATTGTTCGAGCGGCTCGCTGTTTCTCAGAGTCGAGGTGAATAGCGAAGCAGTTTGCGAGTTCAGCTATAGTAGTAACGGAAAGAAATTCACTGTGCTCGGCGAGCCGTTCACTGCGAGAGCCGGCAGATGGATTGGAGCAAAGGTGGGATTATTTTGTTTGGCTCAAAAGGCTGCGAAGGACTCCGGCTATGCGGAATTTGACTGGTTCAGATTTGAATGACCGGACAAGACCCCACGTGAAACGACAAGACCCCACGTGAAACGTGGGGCTAAATATTTAGATCCGTCCTTTGGGAGGATTTACTATTGTGTGGAGATACATTATGAAACGTATCCTTGCATGTTGTATTTGTTTATTAAGTCTGACTAATGTCGCATTCGCGGTTGAGAAAATTGACCTGTCCGGTCAGTGGGATTTCAGCCTGGATCGAGATGACGTTGGAATTGGCCAGCGGTGGTATGAACGAGACCTGCCCGTCCGGCAGGCGGGGCTGCCGGAGAAAATTTCTCTGCCCGGATCACTACAGGAACAAGGCTATGGAGATAAACCCTCTGCTGATACCGAATGGACCAGCAGGATTGGCATGAAACTACTACGCGACCCGCGCTTCACAGAGTATGTCAATTCTGACGATTTTAAGTGCCCGTTCTGGCTAACGCCCGAGAGACATTATGTCGGCAAGGCATGGTACCAACGCCAGGTGAAGATTCCTGAAGAATGGCAAAATAAGCGCATTATATTGTACCTTGAACGATCGCACTGGAAGACAACCGTCTGGATAGATGACCGACTGGCAGGCTCATGCGATAGTCTGGGTACGGCACATAAGTATGATTTAACAAATTTCTTGAAACCAGAAACTACACAAAACCTGACGATATGCGTGGATAACGACTACGTGATTCCAGTTGGAAAAGACGCCCACAGCATCTCAGATCAGACACAATCTAACTGGAATGGTATAACAGGTAAAATCCTGCTCATTGCTGGCTCGAAGGTATGGATTGATGATGCGCAGATTTTTCCCGATGTGACACATAAGAATATTAGGGTTGATATTCAATTTGGAAATTTAACAGGCGAAGCTGGGAAAGGTACACTTACTGTTTCAGCGGAAAGCTACAATACAGCCAGGAAACATCAGAGTCCTGTAAAGAATATTTCTGTAGAATGGGACAAGGATAAGACGAAGCTTTCTTTTGAATATGATATAGGCGACGGTTGTCTGCTCTGGGATGAATATCAACCCACTTTATACTGTTTAACCTTATCCTTGAAGGGACAAGATGTAGAATCTGTAAGGCAAGTCAAATTTGGTATGCGAGAGCTGGGTATCAGGGACAAGCAGTTTACTATCAACGGCAGGAAGATTTTTCTGCGAGGCACTTTAGAATGCTGTATCTTTCCCCAACATGGTTACCCGACGACCGAAATAGATGAATGGAAACGTATCATAGGTATCGCAAAGGCGCACGGACTGAACCATTTTCGTTTTCATTCGTGGTGTCCGCCCGAGGCGGCATTTGCTGCGGCTGATGAGCAGGGATTTTATCTCCAGGTGGAAGGGTCATGCTGGGCTGGCTTTGGTAATGGAACGGCGCTGGATAAATGGATATACGAAGAAATCGACCGTATGATAAGGGCGTACGGCAACCATCCGTCGTTCTGTTTTTTTTCACCCAGCAACGAACCAAGCGGTAAGAACCGGGATCAATTTCTCGGCCAATTGCTGCAAAGCCTAAAAGGTAGAGACAACCGAAGATTTTATGTTGCCGGGGCTGGCTGGCCACAACTCAAGGAAAACCAATATTCAATAGAACACGCTGTTCGGTTGCAACGGTGGAGAACATTGAGGTTCAACCAGCCCCCGCAGACGTTTGATGACTATCGTGAGCATGTAAATGCCCGGCCGATACCAGTTGTCGGCCATGAAGTTGGGCAGTGGTGCGCTTATCCTGATTTGGACGAAGATAAGCAATATACCGGCGTATTGAAGGCAAAAAATATCGAGATATTTCGGGATAAACTGCAAAAAGCTGGAATGGGACATCTCAGCCGGAAATTCCTTATGGCCAGTGGAAAATTTCAGACCCTCCTTTATAAGCAGGAGATAGAGACAGCTTTGCGAACGCCCAATTTTGCCGGATTTCAACTGCTTGATTTACATGATTTCCCCGGCCAGGGCACCGCACCGGTAGGGGTCTTAAACGCACTGTGGCAGAGTAAAGGGTATTGTAAAGCTGAGCAGTATCGGCGATTTTGTAATGATGTTGTACCATTAGCGCGGATGAAAAAACGCATCTTCACAAACGATGCCAGCTTTGAATCCATTATAGATGTGGCAAACTATAGCGCAACAGATCTTTCAGATGTGGCGCTTCTCTGGAAGATAACCAAGGATGACGGAACTCGAATTAAAACCGGCAAATTCAATGTAGATGTTGTGCCGACAGTCGGCCTGACCCGCGTCGGAAGTATTAAATGTCCCTTGGGTGATATTAAAAAGGCTACCAGAGTCAACCTCGAAATAGAATTCGCTGGCTTGACTTATGGAAATGACTGGGACTTTTGGATATTCCCGGCTACATTACCGCCAATCAAGTCCGATGATATTTACATTGCTATGGGTCTTAATAACCAAGTGGAGAGCAAACTAAATTCTGGGGCAAAAGTGCTGCTGTTATTTCCCCCTTCATCTGCTAAGGGCGATACGGTTGGCTCTTTTCAGCCGATATTCTGGAACCGCATCACCTTCCCAAAGAAAAAAGTTCATACGGTGGGGATTTTATGCTACAGCGAACATCCGGCATTGTCGAAATTTCCGACCGATTTTTATGCAAGCTGGCAGTGGCAGGACCTGCTCGATAATAGTCAACCGCTAATCCTGGATGAGTTGCCTCGGGAAATCAAACCGATTATTCAGCCTATTGACGACTGGAATAATTGCCGAAAGCTGGGAGTTCTTTTCGAAGCTTTGGTCGGTGCCGGAAAAATCCTTGTCTGTTCAATCGATATTCAAACAGATTTAGATAAACGAATCACCGCCCGACAATTAAGGCATAGTTTATTAGCCTATATGGCCTCTGATAAATTTGAGCCTGAGACAAAACTTACTTTAGAGGATGTTAAAGGGCTTTTCAAGGATACTGAACAGATAAAAAGTGATTAATACTCAAACTGACCTATTTACTAACATTATTATTGATAAGTCTTTTATACGCCTCAGGCGTATTAATTTGCAAAGACATATATCGCCTTGTCATTCTGAGCCCTTCGCTCCGCTCAAGGGTAAACTCCACGAAGTGAAGCGAAGAATCTGGCCAAAGAAAATATGGATTTTCTTTTGCTAAAGCCGTATGCTTCGCCTTTCGGCTCAGTATGACAATAAAAACGGTCAGTTTGAGTTATTTAGTTCCGTCTTCATGCGCGGATCTTTTTTGTTTCCAACACAGATTTTTTAGGAAGTGTAGACAGTGTGTTTTTGCATTTCTTTAATCTCGCATTGACCCTAAACATACAAATGGAATCTGCTAACCTGTTGGCCCTTAACCGAAGCAATCTTAAAAACAAGGTATAACTCAGACTGGCAAAAAGAACTATTTATATTATAATTCTGCAGATAATGATTGCTGAGGAGAAATAGAATTTACGTTTCAATAAACTTTTCTGGAGATGAGCGAATTATGAAAACTACACAAGATAAAAATTCAAAGGTGCCCCTGGCGGTAATTCTTATGTTTTTTGCCTTGATGAACACAAATTCTTTTTCGCAAGAGGTAACTATTCATACTGTGACAAGCCCTAACAAAAAGATCACTGTTTCTTTTCGTATTTCTAAAGAAGGGCGAGCTTTTTACGGCGTCAGATACGATGATAACATCATCATGCGAAATTGCCGGTTAGGAATTGTTAGAGAAGATGAGGATTTTACAAAAGGCATGTCTCTTGAGAAGGTATCAGATATTGAGAATATAAAAATAAACTATGAAATGCTGCATGGCAAAAGACGTTTCTGTTCTTATGTGGGCAATAAGCGAATCTTTCATTTAGTCAATGCATCCGGCAAGAAAATGGATATTATGTTTCAGGTCAGTGATGATGGAGCAGCTTTTAGATATTATTTCCCCGGCAAATCAAAAGAAGTTAAGAAAATAAAGCAAGAGTTAAGTTCATTCGACTTTCTGCCCAGCACGAAGGCCTGGATTCAACCCCTGACCGATGCGAAAACCGGTTGGCATGAAGATCAGCCCTCTTATGAACAACACTATAAACAAGAAGTCGAGCTGGATAAGTTACCTGCCAATAATGCTGGATGGGCTTTTCCAGCACTTTTTAACTATGACAAATACTGGATGTTGATTACAGAGACCGCTGTTGACAGAAATTATTGCGGCTGCCGGCTCAAACGAGATTCGACAAAAAATGAGTTCTTTATTGGTTTTCCTCAAGAGCCGGAGGTTTTTCCAGGTGGACCTTTGAATCCTGAATCGACCCTGCCCTGGTATAGCCCGTGGAGAATCATCGCTATAGGCAATGGTCTGGGGCCAGTAGTGGAATCAACGTTAGGCACCGACCTGGCAAATCCATCTAAGCTAAAAGATACATCATTTATCAAGCCTGGAAAAGCCTCCTGGAGCTGGATTATATTAAAGGACGACTCGATAGTATACGATGTCCAGAAGCGCTTTATTGATTTGGCTGCCGATATGTCTTGGGAGTATTGCCTGGTTGATGCGGACTGGGATACAAAGATTGGCTATGAAAAAATAAGTGAGCTTTCTGAATATGCCCAAAGCAAAAAGGTCGGGCTTCTTTTGTGGTACAACTCAGCGGGAGACTGGAATACCGTCCCTTTTCATCCTAGGAGTAAAGTTCTTACCCACCAGGGGCGCATCAAGGAATTCGGCAAACTCAAGGAAATGGGTATCAAGGGAGTCAAGGTTGATTTTTTTGGCGGCGACGGACAATCTATGATGGCATACTATCAGGATATTTTTGAAGATGCAGCCGAATTTGGACTGATGGTTAATTGCCACGGCTGTACAATACCGAGGGGCTGGCACCGGACGTATCCAAACCTTCTTACAATGGAAGCGATAAAGGGCTTTGAGTTTGTGACATTTGAACAGGTTAACGCCGACCTCGAACCTACTCATTGTTGCGTTGTGCCGTTTGTGCGAAATGCGTTCGACCCGATGGATTTCACGCCTGTTTGTTTTGGCGAAATACCCCGAATAAAACGGGTTACAACGAATGGTTTTGAGTTGGCGCTTTCGGTGATTTTTCTATCGGGGATACAACACTTTGCTCAAACACCCGAGAGTATGGCAAAAGTTCCAGACTATGTTAAGGATTTTATGAGAGAGGTTCCTTCGCGTTGGGATGATACCCGCTTTATAGACGGGTACCCCGGAAAGCTTGTGGTTATCGCACGAAAAGCCGGCAATACGTGGTATGTAGCTGGCATTAATGGCCAAGACGTTGAGAAGGACGAAAGCATTGAATTGAGCTTTGTTGAGGGTACCAAAAAGGCGACGCTAATAACTGACGGCACAGAGAATGGCGTAAGCCATGCTGTGCATCGTTCGTTCACGATGCAGAAGCTAACCGTTACACCGGGAGAGAGTATGCAGATAAAAATAAAAGGAAATGGAGGCTTCGTTCTAAAACTTGAAATTTAGATTTTGTACGTTTATTATCTGGTGGCTGATAGTTAATAACTCAAACTGACCGAATTTTAATTGAAAATCAACATAAGTAACTATTTGACAAAAATATATTGCACTTTGTCATTCCCGTGAAAACGGGAATCCAATTTGCTGCAAACTTTAATGGATTCCCGCCCATTCGGCTAGCGCTCAGGGCAGGCCCTGCGCGGGAATCCCGAACTGGCTTCGGGAAAGAATCGGTCAGTTTGAGTTAAGAATTATCGGTTAACAACCAATTGCCTATCAATTTGACCTTATGAATCGGTTAAGGTAAAGAAGTTCAGTAATAACAGACAAAATGTACTGCTTTTATTCTATCAATTATGGAAGGGGATAATATGCAGCTTCATCTTATCGATATTTCTATCATAGTTCTCTATCTGGTTTCTACTGTGGTGGTTGGATTCCTAATATCAAAAAGAGCTTCAAAAAATATAGATTCCTATTTCCTCGGAGGTAAAAGTATTCCTTGGTATATCCTGGGGGTTTCAAATGCTTCCGGGATGTTTGACATAACGGGGACAATGTGGCTGGTTTATCTAATCTTTGTTTATGGGCTCAAAGGTGCGTTCATACCATGGCTATGGCCTGTTTTTAACCAGATATTTTTGATGGTATATTTATCCACTTGGCTCAGACGTTCAAATGTCATGACCGGCGCCGAATGGATGAAGACCAGATTCGGCACCGGAACCGGCGCACAGCTATCTCATATTATCGTCGTTATATTTGCAATTGTCAGTGTAATTGGCTTTCTGGCCTATGGATTCAAGGGAATCGGGAAATTTTCCTCGGAATTTTTGCCGTGGAATCTGACGCCAAATCAATATGGACTCATCTTTATGAGCATAACCACGCTGTACGTTGTAAAAGGTGGAATGCACAGTGTGGTTTTAACCGAGCTTATTCAATTTGTAATAATGACCATAGCATCCATCGCCGTTGGTATCATCGCTATAAATCATGTCACTTCGGGACAAATCGCAGGATTAGTGCCTGAAGGATGGAAAGAGTTATATTTCGGCTGGAGGCTTGATTTAAACTGGAGCGGAATACTTGATTCGGTAAACACTAAAATTGCGGCCGACGGTTATGAATTGTTCACCTGCTTTATGATGATGATTCTTTTCAAGGGCTTTTTGCTAAGCGTGGCAGGACCGGCCCCCAACTATGATATGCAGCGTATTCTCGCTACAAAAAGTCCCAAAGAAGCAGCCAAGATGAGTGGTTTCGTTTCCGTGGCGTTGTTTTTCCCGAGGTATATGTTGATAGGAGGTTTAGCGGTGCTGGCCATTGTATATCTTAAGCCCGATCTTGCAGCGATGGGTGAGAATATCGATTTCGAAATGGTTTTGCCTATGGCGATGAACAGATTTGTTCCAACCGGTTTGTTAGGTATATTGATGGCCGGTTTGATAGCGGCATTTATGTCAACATTCGCTGCAACTGTCAATGCAGCTCCGGCTTACATTGTTAACGATATTTATAAACGTTATATCAACCCAAGCGCCACCGACAGACAATACGTTAAAATGAGTTATATCATTTCGCTCGCTGTGGTGGTCGTTGGGATTTCTTTTGGACTTTTTATGGTTGAGTCGATTAATTCTGTGACGGTATGGATTGTCTCGTCTTTATGGGGCGGATATGCCGCGGCGAATGTTTTGAAGTGGTACTGGTGGAGATTCAATGGTTACGGCTATTTCTGGGGAATGGTTATAGGCCTGATCGCCTCCTTGACGATGCCCTTGCTTATGCCTACTGTACAAGATTTTTACATATTCCCATTTATTTTAGCTTTCTCTTTGCTGGGTTGTCTCATCGGGACCCTAGCGACCAAGCCGGAAGATGAAGAAGTCCTGAAATCATTCTACAAGCAAGTGCGTCCCTGGGGATTCTGGGGCCCGATTCACGACAAAGTCATTAAGGAAGATCCCAGCTTTCAAAGGAACAAAAATTTCAAAAGAGATATGTTTAACATCGTTATTGGGGTTATTTGGCAGACTTCTTTAGTGGTTATTCCTATTTATCTGATCATCAGAGAAAATATTTCTCTAATATCTGCCATTGTTATCCTGTTGATAACTTCATTTATTCTCAAGAAAACATGGTACGAAAAATTAACTGACTGAGAGCATCAATTTTAAGGCCAAACGAGTATGAAGTACGGACATTTTGATGATCGTCAAAAAGAATATGTTATAATGGAACCCCAAACACCGTATCCCTGGATTAACTATCTGGGTATGGAAGATTTTTTTTCGCTCATCTCAAATACAGCAGGTGGTTATAGCTTCTATAGGGATGCAAGGCTTAGAAGAATAACCAGGTATAGATACAACAACGTTCCGATAGATGACGGCGGAAAATACTTTTATATTAATGACGCAGGAGATGTTTGGTCGCCGGGCTGGAAACCTGTTAAGAATAAATTAGATAATTATCAGTGCCGGCACGGACTGAGTTATACAATAATAACAGGAGAAAAAAATGGCCTGGAGGTGGACGTTTTATATTTTGTACCACTCGGCGACAATTGCGAGATTCAGAAGGTTAAACTTACAAACAAAAGCAGTAAATCTAAAGAGTTCAAGCTTTTTTCTTTTGTTGAGTTCTGTCTTTGGAATGCCCTGGATGACATGACGAACTTCCAGAGGAATTTTTCGACAGGCGAGGTGGAAGTAAAAGGCTCGGTCATTTATCACAAGACAGAATATAAAGAACGACGAAATCATTACGCCTTTTACTCTATTAACGAGCCTATACAGGGATTCGATACCGACAGGGAATCTTTCGTTGGTTTATATAATGGCTTTGAAAATCCCGACGCCGTGACGGAGGGAAAAAGCCGTAACTCGATCGCTCATGGATGGTCGCCGGTTGCTTCACATATGCTAAAAATCAATCTGGCTGCCGGGCAAGAGAAGGAATTGATTTTTATCCTTGGGTATGTTGGAAATGCCGAAGACGACAAATGGGAAAGTCCAGGATTAATTAACAAGAAAAAAGCAGAAAATCTGATAGTAAAGTATCAGAGCTCAGTTGCTGTTAACCAAGAGTTTGAAAGGCTAAGAAATTACTGGTCGAATCTGCTTTCAATTTATCAGCTCGATAGTCATGATGAAAAGCTCAACAGAATGGTGAACATTTGGAACCAGTACCAGTGCATGGTTACTTTTAATATGTCCCGCAGTGCATCGTATTTTGAGTCTGGTATTGGTCGAGGGATGGGGTTCAGAGACTCGAATCAGGATTTAATCGGGTTTGTTCATCAAATCCCGGAAAAGGCGAAAGAAAGAATTTTAGATATTGCCGCGACGCAGTTCGAAGATGGCGGTGCATATCATCAATATCAGCCTCTGACGAAAAGGGGAAATAATGAGATCGGCGGTAATTTCAACGACGACCCGCTCTGGCTGATACTCTCTACCTCAAGCTACATAAAGGAAACCGGCGACTGGTCGATACTCGATGAATCTGTCCCATTTGATAATGACGAAACAAAAGCGAAGTCCTTGTTTGAGCATTTGAAAAGGTCATTTTATCACGTGGTCAATAATCTTGGGCCTCATAATCTACCGCTTATAGGCAGGGCAGATTGGAATGATTGCTTAAATCTTAATTGCTTTTCCAAAAATCCTGACGAATCTTTCCAGACCACAGAGAACAAACAAGGTGGTGTCGCAGAATCCGTGATGATAGCGGGGATGTTTGTTCTTTACGGAACCGAGTTTGCCCAGATATGTCGTCGGTACGGTCAGCAAAAGGAGGCAGATTTAGCTATCTTCCACGTGGGCAAAATGAAAGAAAGCATCAAGAAACACGGCTGGGACGGCCAGTGGTTTCTGAGAGCCTATGATTATTTTGGTAATAAGGTCGGCAGCCGTGAAAACGAAGAGGGTAAGATATTCATCGAGTCACAAGGCTTTTGCGTTATGGCAGGGATCGGAGTGGATGATGGCAAAGCTCAGTCAACTTTGGAATCCGTTAAAAAACATCTTGATTGTGAATATGGAATTGTATTGAATAATCCTGCCTTTACAAAATACCATATCAACTTGGGCGAGATATCCACGTATCCTAAGGGTTATAAAGAAAACGCAGGCGTTTTCTGCCATAATAATCCCTGGATCATGATTGCTGAGACGATTCTTGGAAATGGCGACAGGGCTTTCGAGTATTACAGAAAAATTGCTCCTTCTTATCTTGAGGATATTAGTGATTTGCACAAAATGGAGCCTTACGTTTACTCACAAATGATTGCAGGCAAAGATGCTCATAAACCAGGCGAAGCTAAAAATTCATGGCTCACCGGAACGGCAGCCTGGAATTATTATGCTATAACCCAGTATATATTAGGAATTAGACCCGAGTACGAAGGTCTATTGATAGATCCTTGTATCCCACATAATTGGAACGGCTTTACAATACTAAGAAAGTTCAGAAATGCAGTTTATAAAATAGCCGTACAAAATCCTGAGCATGTCTCAAAAGGAATTAAGGAAATCATTGTTGATGGGGATAAAACAAAAGGCCTTTGTGTACCCGCATTTGGGGATGGGAAAACGCATAATGTCACAGTCATAATGGGTTAACAGCAAGATACCTCTCCTAATGATAAACAAATTGAGGAATCCTGCGGCAACGACAAGATGCTTTATTAGGCAGTGAAATTTTTGTATAATTAAATAACTCAAACTGACCGTTTTACTAACATTATTATTGATAAGTCTTTTATTTGCAAAGACATATATCGCCTTGTCATTCTGAGCCCTTCGCTGGGCTCAAGGGTAAACTCCACGAAGTGAAGTGAAGAATCTGGCCAGAGAAGATATGGATTTTCTTTTGCTAAAGCCGGATGCTTCGCCTTTCGGCTCAGCATGACAATAAAAACGGTCAGTTTGAGTAAATAAGCCTTTGACTTAAGTTTATAGGAGGCCATGAACTATGGTCAGAAATATTGTGTTTGTAATGTTGATGTTTTACGCTGCAGCTTCTGTAGCACCCACGCAAGGTTCGATACCGCCGAATTACAGCGCTTATACGCTCAATCCGCTTTACACGGAAAATCCTACATTAGGTTGGACACAACAGCGCATCGAGGAGAAGCTCGATCGCGGAATGTTGGCAGTGCCGATAGGTCAAGGAAAGATTTATCTGGGCTGGCGGCTGCTCAAGAACGACCCAGAAAACATCGCCTTTAACGTCTATCGTTTGACAGATGGAGCCAGAGCAATAAAGCTGAATACCGAACCTCTCGTTGAGACCACGGACTTCGTTGATGTTAAAGTACCACTTGACCAGGCTAACGCCTGGTGGGTAAAGCCGGTGCTTGATGGTCAAGAGCAGGAAGCTTCCTGTCAAGCTCTGCTGCCGGCGAATCCACCCGAACAACAATACAAAGCAATCAAGCTGCAGTACGACGTTCGCTCGATCGACAAGATAGGCGTTGGTGACCTGAACGGCGATGGCACTTATGATTTCGTTATCAAACAACCCGCCGGGCGCATCGATCCGGGCAGGATTCGCCCGAGCCCAGATACATTCAAAGTTGAGGCTTACAACGGCAAAACAGGTGAATTCATGTGGCAAATCGATTTGGGCTGGAATATTAATATGGGCATCTGGTTCTCGCCTATGATTGTTTACGATTTGGACGGCGACAACAAGGCCGAAGTGTGCCTAAGGACCGCTCCTTATGCTGCCACTCGTGAGGAGGCATTCGACGGCGGTAAGGGTTTCGTTTTTGAGGGACCGGAATATTTAAGTGTCTATGACGGCCAGACCGGCGAAGAGATCGACAAGGTAGACTGGATTGCCCGGGGCAAGCTCAGCGACTGGGGCGATACCAGTGGCAACCGAGCAAGCAGACACATGTTAGGCATAGCTTATCTCGATGGTAAAACACCCAGCGTGCTGGTTATCCGTGGCATCTACGGATTGATGAAGATGGATGCCTGGTATTTGCGCGACAAGAAACTACATAAGGCTTGGAGCTGGTCCAACCAGACATCAGGCTGGAAATATCAGGGCCAGGGCCAGCATAACATTCACGTAGCCGATATCGATGGCGACGGTTGCGACGAGATATTGAATGGCTCGATAGCTATAGACAACGATGGCAGGATTATGTGGAGCACGGGGCTGGGGCATGGAGACAGATTCTACGTTACGGATGTGGACCCCGATCGGCGCGGCCTGGAAGTGTGGTACAGCTATGAGGACCCTCATCCGCAGAATGGTGTTAGTCTATGGGATGCAAGAACCGGCGATTTGATATTCGGCACGAGGGAAGAGATTATCGATAATCAAATAAAAGCAGCATTTACCGCAGACATTGACCAAAACAAACCGGGCATGGAATGCTGGGGAGACAAGTTTTTCTTCTCATCAAAAGGCGAAATACTGGATGGGCCGGTCCCGCCTCAGGATGGTCTTGTTTGGTGGGATGCGGACCTGTTGCGGGAATTAGTCCGTGAGGGTGGTTTCTGGTCAGGGAAAGCCTCCATCATCAAGTACCAAGGCCCAACTCTTATCTCTGGCATCGAGGGCAGGATTCAGGTAACGGCTGATATCCTCGGCGATTGGCGTGAGGAGATTGTCACATTTGCATCAGGCCGGTTGCGCATTTATACGACCACCATCCCTGCTGTTGATCGCCGGGTGTGTTTAATGCAGGATCCCCTTTATCGGCTGGATGTGGCTTTTAGGGCGATGGGCTACGACCAAGTTCCTATGACCAGCTACTACCTCGGCGTCAGACATAAAAACTTTTCTAAGGCCACCTCGGTCCAATAGGCACAATAACAATGGAGAATTAAATGAACGTAAGCCGAGTACTATTTGTTTTAACGTTTGTGGTGATTGTCTATTGCTCAGCCGCAGCTCTTGCTGCGTACTCTTACGATTTCAAGCCTGTCCAGTCTGGAAATCTCGTGCTCGAATTCTGGATCACGCCATTTGATTATGCCGGCCACGAAGGCCAAGTACGCGCGGTGGAATCCGTGCTAAGCGAGAATAAGACCATAGGTTTATGCTGGGCGATAATAGATTATGACGACGTCGACAAAAAAGATAATAATGGTTTCTGGAATCTCTCCCGCAAGCATACAATGTACGGCAACGCTTCCGAACTGGTTGCGTTCAGGCTGATGCCGCCCGAGCAGCGTTTCCGAAAGGCAATCGAGGCGCAGTGGTCTTTACGCGTTGTGGATATGGATCGCCGACTTGTTGCGTTTAAGGACCTATCGAAAGGTAAGATTACTAAATGGAAATGGGACTTCGGCGACGACACTACTTCGACCGAGCAGCATCCGATTCACCAATATCAGAAATCTGGTAAGTACGTTGTCACGCTGTATGTCGAAGGACCGCACGGCAAGTCTCATCGTGCTAAGGTTTGGGATGTCGTATTGAAGTAGGAAGAAAGGAGCAGACAAAATGGTAAAACGGAAACCGAAGTTCTGGGTTTTAGGCGTACTAACTTTACTTTTCGTAGTATCTCAAGTTTACGCCTCGGTTTTCGACATTAAGAAGTATGGCGCATCGGGCGATGGCAAGACGCTCGACACAGCAGCCATCAATAAAACCATTGATGCTGCAGCCGACGCGGGTGGTGGTACAGTGTATTTCCCAGGAGGTACTTATCTTTCAGGTTCGATTCATCTAAAAAGCAACATCGCACTTTATCTCGACCAGGGCGCAACGATAGAAGCCAAGTTCGATCCTAACGTTTACGATGAACCTGAGCCGAATCCGTGGGACGATTATCAGGATTTCGGCCACAGCCACTGGCACAACAGTCTCATCTGGGGCGAGGGCCTTGAGAATGTCTCCATCCTGGGCCCGGGTCTGATCGATGGTAAAGGCCTCTCTCGCGACCTAGACCGACGTGATAATCTGCCCACCGGACTTGGCAATAAGGCGATAGCACTGAAGAATTGTCGAAATGTTATTATTCGTGACATTTCGATACTTTTCGGCGGGCACTTCTGCATCCTGGCAACCGGTGTAGATAACCTCACGCTTGATAATTTAAAGATCGACACCAACCGCGACGGAATCAACATCGACTGTTGCCGGAATGTTAGAGTGTCTAACTGCACGGTTAATTCGCCATGGGATGATGCCATTTGCCTGAAAAGTTCCTACGGCTTGGGCTTTGCACGGGCTACAGAGAACGTAACTATTACTAACTGCCAGGTCAGCGGATACGACAGAGGAGCACTATTAAATGGTACGTACCAACGTACAGAAATCATGGCCCCCGACCGTGGCGGCATGACAGGCCGAATCAAGTTCGGCACTGAGTCAAACGGAGGCTTTAAGAGTATCACTATCTCCAACTGCATCTTCGACCGTTGTCGCGGCCTGGCGCTGGAGACCGTCGACGGTGGATTGCTCGAAGACGTCTCGATAACTAACATTATAATGCGTGACGTTGTGAACTCTCCGTTCTTCCTTCGACTGGGCAGTCGAATGCGTGGTCCCGAAGGCGCTGAAGTGGGCAAGCTTCGTCGCGTCAGCATCAGCAACGTGATCGTCTACAACGCTGATATGCGTTTTGGTTCTATTATAAGCGGCATTCCAGGCCATAACATTGAGAACGTTAAGCTCAGCAACATCCAGATTTACTACCAGGGCGGTGGCACAAAGGAGCAGGCCACGCTTCAGCCGCCTGAGAATGAGAACGGTTATCCTGAACCATGGATGTTTGGTGAGATTCCAGCCTACGGCTTTTTCATTCGACACGTAAAGGGTATCGAGATGAACAACGTCCATGTAAGCTATCTGAAGGAAGACTTACGTCCGGCATTTGTGCTGGATGATGTTAAGGAAGCTAAGTTCCACTACGTCGATGCCCAGATAGCCCCTAAGGGACGAGCACCCGGTGTGCCAACCTTTATGCTCAAGAACGTAGAGGACTTCAATACCCACCAGTGCGGCCCAGTGCCTGACACTCAGCTTGAGCAAGTAAAACAGAAGAATCTTTATACGCCGAAGGCGTATTAAATGGTATTAAAATGCACACTTGTTTTACCCTTATCCAGTTTGGCGTAATAGCGTTAGCTATTGGTCTTGTCATATTACCTGTCGGGACCTCCGCGGGGCATCTAATGGTGGAATCTGCTTCTCATGCTGTTCAGCCGGGGCTGAACTCGGTGAAAACCTTCGTCGGGCAGATCGATCGCCGTGCACTGGTTACGCGTCATAATGTCACGCTCAATAAACCTGATCCGCTGACGCCGCTTAGCGTGGGCAACGGTGAGTTCGCATTTACTGCTGACGTCACAGGTCTTCAAACATTCCCACAGTATTATCAGCAGGGCATGTCACTGGGCACACAATCACAGTGGGGCTGGCATACAATCCCACCACCTAAAGGTAAAAGTTACAAGTTGGCGGATATCTTGGAGAACTACTTCGTAGCCGGGCGTGAGGTGCCGTATGCTTCGGATAAAGACTACTCCAATGGATACTCCCATGCCGCATCCTGCCTGCGTGCCAATCCACATCGTTTGCATCTTGGGCAAATCGGATTGCACATTACTAAATCAGATGGCTCGACCGCGGGCATCGAGGATATAACCAATATCTGCCAGATGTTGGATCTTTGGACGGGACTTCTAAGCAGTCAATTTGAAGTAGACGGTCAGCCTATAAAAGTCCTGACTGTTTGTCATCCGAAGCAGGATATACTCGGTATCCGCATCGAATCGGCCCTGTTGGGACAGGGCGGGTTAATGGTTACGCTGAAATTTCCCTATGGTAGTGCACAATGGGGCAACGCAGCAGATTGGGCTCATCCAGAGCGTCATACTACACGCTTGCAAATTACGGATAATCAAGCTGATTTTACCCGGGTTCTCGATAATGATTGTTATTGTGTTCGTGTTTCATGGTTGCCGTCGGCTGAGTTTCAAACCAAATCGCAGCATGAATATGAAATCTATTGTTGTGATAATCAAGTGCTCGAAGTTGTATTCGCTTTTTCTCCGAAGCAAATCGCGGAACCGATGCCTGATTTTCCGGAGGTTCGTAGGGCAGCCGCTGACAACTGGCAACAGTTCTGGACAAGCGGTGGCGCGATAGATTTTTCCGAATGCACCGACTCCCGAGCTGAGGAACTGGAACGCAGGATTGTACTCTCGCAATACTTAACAGCCATTCAGTGCGCGGGATCTCTTCCACCGCAGGAGACAGGGCTGGTGAAGAATAGTTGGTTTGGAAAATTTCATCTGGAGATGCACTGGTGGCACGCGGTGCACTTCGCTTTGTGGGATCGACTGGACCTGCTGGAGCGCAGCCTGCTATGGTATGAATCGATTATTCCCAAAGCCAGAGCCACCGCTAAGCTCCAGGGCTATCAAGGAATTCGCTGGCCTAAGATGGTCTCACCGGATGGCCGGGACAGCCCCAGCCAAGTAGGTGTTTTTTTGATCTGGCAACAGCCGCATCCGATTTATTATGCCGAACTGTGTTACCGGGCTCGTGGTGATCGTAAAACCTTAGAGCAGTATCGGCAGATTGTCTTTGAGACGGCTGAGTTTATGGCCTCGTATCTGGTGTGGGATGAGTCTAACCAGCGTTATGTGCTGGGCCCGGCTTTGATCCCTGCCCAGGAAAGTTACGGGCACTATCGTGCGCGTAACCTTAATCCAACGTTTGAGCTGGCTTACTGGTACTGGGGGCTGGAAACCGCACAAAAATGGCGTCAGCGATTGGGTCTTAAGCGCGAGCCGAAATGGGACAAGGTTATACGGCAGCTTTCGCGTCCAACTATTCGCGATGGCGTTTATACAGGAATCGAGACGCCGCCCTACACAATACCTCGCGATCATCCCTCTATGGTTGCTGCGTTTGGATTCGTTCCGCAAACTCCGCTGATCGATCCAAATACTATGAAGCGGACGTTGGAGCATGTTATGCAGAAGTGGCAATGGCCAGAGACCTGGGGCTGGGATTACCCGATGCTGGCGATGACCGCAGCCCGGCTGGGCGAACCGGAAAAGGCGGTCGACGCTTTATTTATCGAATCGACAAAGAATCGGTATCTAACTAATGGACACAACTACCAGTCAGCCCGATTGCCACTGTATCTGCCCGGAAACGGCGGATTGCTTACGGCTGTTGCCATGATGGCTGCCGGCTGGGATGGTTGTCCCGAACGTCCGGCGCCCGGTTTTCCAGACAATGGAAAGTGGAAGGTACGCTGTGAAGGATTAAGACGCATGCCCTGAACCGAGATTACCTTTTGTCCAAAATCAAAAAAGTGTTGACGATTTACAGGAGCAGAACATTAATCCAGAACATTCGAGCTTGATATCAAGAGCATACCCGCTCGTGCAGTTGGACAATAGCAAATTGATTGAAAGAAAGGAAGGTTAAGTATGAATCAGACAACGAGATTAATCGCAGTACTGGTTGTTTGCCTGACACTTAACATACTGCCGGCGCCTGCAATGGAAGTCAATATCGATGCGAGTAAAACCGGTGAACCTATAACGAAACTGATTTATGGCGGATTAGTGGAGTCGGCGTCAATCCAGGCCTGGGCCGAAATGCTTTATGACCGAAAATTCTTCTATGCTGTTGAATTATGGCTTGAGCCCGGACGCGAGGGACCAAGGTCCCCTGGTATGCCGGACACATGGAGGCCGGTCGGTCCTGCCGAATTCATTGTGATGGACCGAGAATATTCTTATGTCGGCGAGCACACCCCCCTCATCAAACTTGATGGCTCAACACCTCACGGGATCAGACAGGCGGGATTGACTCTGCGTAAAGGCAAAAGTTATACGGGCCGGATTATCCTTGCTGGCGATTCAGGAGCGAATGTCAAGGTCAGTCTTATCTGGGGAGTCGAGCCGGGCGACCGTCAGATAATAAAGATTAGTCCGTTTCCGGGCAGTTACGCCAAGTTTCCTTTAAGGTTCACTTCCATGGCGGATACTAATGATGGGCGCCTGGAAATTGTCGGAACAGGAATCGGAGAGTTTTACATTGGTGCTGTATCTCTTATGCCCGCAGATAACGTCCAAGGTTTTAATCCGGATACAATTAAGTATTTGAAGGAGCTTGGAATAACGATTGCCCGCTGGCCTGGCGGTAATTATGTTTCCGGGTATGACTGGCAGTACGGAATCGGCGATATAGATAAAAGGCCGCCAGTCAGTGATGTAGTCAGAGGTGGCTTAGAAATGAATGATAATGGTATCGATGAGTTTATTATTTTCTGCCGTTTGATAGATGCTGAGCCTTATATCGTCGTCAACAGTGGTTTTGGAGATGTCCGTTCGGCTGCTGAAGAGGTCGAATACTGTAACGGCTCCATCGACACAGCTATGGGCAAGCTCCGTGCATCCGGTGGTCATCCAGAACCCTACAATGTAAAATTGTGGGGCATCGGTAATGAAATGTATGGTCCCTGGCAGATGGGCCACATGCAGTTGAAACATTATTGTCTCAAGCACTCTTTATTTACTCGTGCCATGAAGAAAATCG
>Ga0315545_1001196_pt1 | contig 25975 bp, 28 predicted proteins | sample SalMarSW160210MG_FD_203096 | JGI IMG/M metagenome (GOLD analysis project Ga0315545, IMG submission 203096) | Salt marsh sediment microbial communities from the Plum Island Ecosystem LTER, Massachusetts, United States - Salt Marsh Sediment SW1602-10 ...
GTTAGGGTTAGTAGCCAATATGACCTCATCTACTGAGCTATCCTGAAGACGGCTCATAAGCTCTTTGATTCTTATATCGTTAACTCCTACTCCTTCAGTGGGTGAGATGGCGCCATGAAGAACATGATAGAGACCGTTATAAATGCCGGTATGCTCTAGAGCTAAAATGTCCTGTGGCTGTTCCACAATGCAAATCTTGGTACGGTTGCGCTGGTTACTATGGCAGATGAGGCAGAGGTCAGACTCAGTAACATTACAACAAATAGAGCATAGTTTGGTCTTCTGTTTTACCGACAATATAGCTTCAGCTAGCAGCTTAGTCTGCTCCTCAGGGGAACGCAGCAGATAATAGGTGAGGCGCTGGGCGCTCTTGGGTCCGATACCGGGTAACTTTGAAAACTCCTGTATGAGCTTATTTATGGCTTCGGCGGTAGAGGTGAGACTTTGATTCAATATTAGCTCTCCTTGTTTATTAACCCCATCCCCTATTTGAAAAAAATCATAATTCCTAAATTTTAAATTCTAAATAAATTCAAAACTAAAAAGCATCTTGGTTCTCTAGGTTTTGGTCATTAGCGCTTTGTGCTTGTTTAGGGTTTCGTGCTTTGAATTTAGGATTTCACTAGGGGCGTAGCCCCTTAAATCTACCTTATATAAACAGCCTCGGTATATTAGAATAGCCCTGGGATTTTAAGACCTCCGGTTAATCCTTTTAGTTGCTTGGCAGCCAATTTCTGGGATTTGGTGATGGCTTCGTGCACTGCTTTAAACACCAGTTCTTCTAGCTTTTCTGCCTTATCGGGGTTTATCACTTCTGGTGATATTTTTATTGACTTTATTTCTTGCTGACCGTTAACGGTAACCTTAACCGCTCCTTTGCCTGAGCTAGCTTCTATAATAGTGTTGCTTAGCTCTTTTTGAGCATTGTCTAGCTTGGATTTAAGTTCCCGAGCTTGATTCATCATGGATAAATTCATTTCTCCTCCACTTTAGTAACTTGGGCGCCCATTTTTAGAACTGCTTTAACCAGGTGATTATTTTCTGGTTGGTAAATACAGCGTACATGGCAGGGATGTCCCAGAAATTTACCTACAATTTCTTCGGCAACCTGTTGGTTTTCCGGTTTCTCCATGTTCTCCTTGTGAAGAGGGTACTTGAAGGCTAAGACTACAGTATCGTCTTCAAATGCCACCGGTTTCACTCCGGCACTTCTAAGAATAGCAATAGCCGCTGTTCTTTTAGTATCTTGAGGAGCTTGCTCGATGACCTGTCTCCAGTTTAGTCTCAGTTGCTCAATTTCGCTACCCGGTTGTGGAGGAGTGGTAATGACCTCTGGTTCTGGTGTGGGCACATTAGCTGGCTCAGGTTTGGCTGTAGTGGGTGGGGGAGCCACTTTTTCCGACTGATAGAGTTTATATTCAGTCTGTGTGGTAACGCCTTCATTTTCCTCCTCAGCGGACAGGACACAGTCAACCAGAGCTAACTCCAGGGGTAAGGTAGAGTTCGCCAAAGGCGAGTCAAAACCAAGCTCAAGCTGACCAAAGAGCTTGACTGCCTTCAATATCTGAGGTAGAGAAGCTTTATCGGCTAGGTCCTTCAGTTCGTTTATATCTTCAGTAGTAAGGTCTACAGCTTCGTCAGAGCTGGTCTTTATTAGCAAAAGCCCTCTAAGGTATTCCACCAGCTCACGATTGAATTGCTTTAAATCCAGACCGTCGCTGTTGACACTATTGATGGTTGTTATCCCGGCGGAAATGTCATTATTTATGATGTGCTTTACCAGTTCTTTGGCTCGCCAGTCTCCGGTAATGCCCAGCATAGCCTGAACCTGGCGGAGTTCAATCTCAGAGCCATAGTAGGCGGTCAACTGCTCCAGCAGGTTTTCGGCATCTCGCAGGCTACCAGTAGCGACCTTAGCTATAAGCCGTAACCCCTCTGGCTCTATATGGATGCCTTCGCCACTACAAATACGGGTTATTTTTGATACCATATCCGCCTGGGAGATACGCCGGAAGTCAAAGCGCTGACATCTTGACAGAATTGTGGGTAGAACTTTATGGGCTTCGGTAGTCGCCAGGATGAATATAATATAGGGCGGTGGTTCCTCAAGGGTCTTGAGTAGGGCATTGGAGGCTTCTTTGGTAAGCATGTGTACTTCATCTATGATATATACCTTATAGCGAGCTTGGTTTGGAGCGTAGTTGACCTTCTCACGGAGGTCCCGGATTTCATCAATGCCCCGGTTGCTGGCGGCATCAATTTCTATAACATCTAAAGCTCTACCCTCAGTTGTTGCCTGGCAACTCTGGCAGGTATTGCACGGCTCACCCTTGCCGTTAGTGAGACAATTCACTGCCTTAGCCAAAATACGCCCGGTGCTGGTCTTACCTGTTCCCCGGGGACCACAAAAAAGGTAGGCATGAGCTACACGACCACCGGCGAGGGCATTGCGTAGTGTTTGTGTTACCTGCTCCTGTCCAACTACCTCAGCTAGAGTTTGGGGACGCCACTTACGATAAAAGACTTGAGGAGCCATCTTCCTTGGCTTTTATTATACTCTTATTGTTTGTTTTCCAAAAGGGCTTATGCTTGTCCATACTTTTATAACACATCTATCTTATTTTAAGGTTGTAGAATGTGACAGATGTTTCCTCTGTTTTGTCACTTTGTCCCTCACAGCTATGGGTGGCAATAGCATAGAAGCGAGAATGTGGGGTGACACCTTCTGAGTAACATAGTGTCATAGGAATATCCAAAGGAAATCAGAAGTTTGGAGCAGATAGATATTAAATTGTTGAAGGGGATACAGGGGTATGGGGGGTGATAAATAAAAGCCAGCTTTAATAAGTCTAGCTGCTTATATAAAGCTGGCAATCTAAGTCGACTAATTAACTATAGTAGCGAGGGCAAATCCTTGGACAAATCGTCTACCCCTTCAATTTTTCGCTTGATATCTTCTTCTCTCTCTTTGACCTCTTGGATGTAGGCAGTCGATGTATTATAGTATTTCTTGATTTTTCCCACTTCGCTAAGTTCAGACAGGATTACAGTTACATCCATCAGTCCTTTTTCCCTGGGGTAATCACCGTCTCTTATTACAGCCTCGGGGGCTAAGCTTTTTAGATAGTTTCCTAGTTCCTTAACTAGGTCCATGTTCATTTCCTTGGTTGGGGCAGAGAGAAGGTATAGTGCTCTAAATGCATCGGCAGGGTTGCATCTGAGTGATATGTCACTTATAGCTTCGTCCATTGCCTGGATTCCCTTGTTAGTTTCAGTGCTCTTTCCTCTGAAATGATGTCCTCCGAATTTAAAGTTAAATAATGGAAGTGGTGATTTACCATAGCCGATTACCGTCCATCCTACCAGGGTCTGTATTATGTCTCCGGCATCAAGCATCTTTGCCCCGATATATTTAGACTTTTTCTCCTCGCCGGCACAAAGTATATTGTAGAAGGGTTCAACTATTAGGGAATTAATCTTCGCCAGGTTATTTCTGAGTGAAAAGTCCTTTCTGACATACCTTTGATTGTCAACAAGGAATATTGCGTCAGCCACTACATTGGCAGATTTAAGACACGTAGCTGAGTTATAGATAGTTCTTTCCTCTGTGGTTTCTTCATGCTCAAAGGGAAGAACAATAAGATTATATACTGGTTTATCGGCATAACGCTCTTTTATGTATTGTGTCATTATTGGTAATGACCCGGAGCCAGTGCCGCCGGCAGCACCTGCAATTAGTAAGAAGGCATCTGACTCGAAGAAGTGGCGGGCAGTTCTTATGGCGTCCATGATCTTATCTCCGTCTTCTTTGGCAACTTCGGCGCCCAGTTCATTTATCTTACCTACGCCATGCCCACCAGTCTTTCGACCTCCAATAAGGATTCTATGCTGGTAATCAGCCTTTATAGTGGCTAGCCCACTTAAATCGGCAGCGTCCGTATTCACAGCGAAAGTGCCGGTAATTATCTCAATCCCCCGTGTGCTACGTGCCCTCTTGTTTAGTCGGGCAAATTCATCGGCAACCCTACTGCCGCATTGCCCAAAACCAATAACCACTAGTTTCATTTCTCACCTCAATATTAAATAGTTCAGCTATTTTAGCCATATTACTACGGTAATGTCAAATAACCCCTTATTACCATCTACAGACCTTTATCAGCAACATAAGCGGCTACATCGGCTAAGCGGCAGCTATAGCCCCACTCATTATCATACCAGGCAATAACTTTGACCATGTTACCAGCAATGACCATGGTGCTGGGCGCGTCGACAATAGAGCTGGCTGGATTGCCCTTAAAATCTATACTTACCAGCTCATCCTGGCAATACTCCAGTATGCCGGCTAAAGGTCCATTAGCCGCTTCCTGAAAAGCCTGGTTAACTTGTTCAACGGTAACCTCTTTGTTTAAATCGGCGACAAAATCAACAACAGAAACTATAGCTACCGGAACTCTGAAGGCTAATCCGTGAAGTCTGCCTTTAAGTTCAGGAATAACCTGGGTCACGGCTCTGGCAGCACCGGTGGTAGTGGGGACAATGTTCATAGCTGCGGTGCGAGCCCGGCGTAAATCGCGGTGAAACATGTCCAGGAGTCTCTGGTCATTGGTGTAGGCATGAATGGTGGTCATTAACCCCTTATTTACTCCAAAGTTTTGGTGCAATACCTTGACCACCGGGGCAATGCAATTTGTAGTGCAAGAGGCGTTGGATATGATGTTATGCCTGTGCGGATTATACTGGTCTTCATTGACGCCGAGAACAATAGTTATATCGTCATTACGGGCTGGGGCTGAGATAAGCACTTTTTTGGCACCACCCTGTAGGTGAGCTGCTGCCTTGGTGGCATCAGTAAACAACCCGGTTGACTCTATTACTATGTTTACGCCGTAATCCTGCCATGGGATATTACCTGGGTTGCGCTCTGACAGCACCTTTACCTCTTTATCATCAACTGTAATTGAATTATCGGAGGCTTCTACCTTGCCAGGATAGCGACCGTAGCTGCTGTCCCATTTTAGTAGGTGGGCATTAGTTTTAGTATCAGTCAGGTCATTAACAACTGCCACCTCCAGTTTGCCGCTATGATATTGACTAATTGCCCTGAGTGTTAATCTTCCTACACGCCCAAAGCCGTTAATTCCAATTTTGGTCGTCATCTTATACCTCCCAAGTGTTTGACAGGTTGTTTCATATTATATAGCAACTCATATGGTATTGTTCTCTACCCCAGGTATCCTTAAAGATTTTGGCTTGTTCGTTTACTTATAGCTTCAAGTTGTGGAAGGCACTTATCCCGGCAAAGCTGGCATTTTGCCCTAGCTCGTCTTCTATTCTGAGTAGACGGTTATACTTGGCGGTACGTTCTGAACGGCAAGGGGCGCCGGTTTTAATTTGACCTGTATTCAAGCCTACAGCCAGGTCGGCTATGGTGGTATCTTCAGTCTCACCGGAACGGTGACTTATGATTGCTGTCCAGCCTGCCTGCTGTGCCATATTAATGGCAGTGATTGTCTCGGTTAGCGTGCCGATTTGATTAGGTTTGATAAGAATGGAATTGGATGCTTTCAGGCTGATGCCCTGGCTAAGGCGATTTACATTGGTAACATAGATGTCATCGCCAACAAGCTGAACTCTACTTCCCAATTTCTGAGTTAGAAGATGCCAGCCATCCCAGTCATCCTCTGCCATACCGTCCTCAATACTAATCAGTGGGTAGCTTGATGCTAACTTGACATAATAATCTACCATTTCGCTGGTGCTAAGCGAAGCTCCTTCTTTAGCCAGGATATATTGACCATCTTTATAGAATTCGCTGGCGGCTGGGTCTAAGGCAACAAAGCAGTCCCTGCCTGGCTTATAGCCGGCTCCTTCAATAGCTGACAAAATTACCTCTATCGCCTGTTTGTTTGAGGGCAAAGATGGGGCAAAGCCTCCTTCGTCGCCGACATTGGTATTAAGGAGTTTATCCTTAAGCACCCTTTTTAGACAATGGTAAACTTGGGTACCCATTTGAAGGGCATGACTAAAGTTGATAGCTCTCACTGGCACAAACATAAACTCCTGGAAATCTGTTGAATTGGCGGCATGCTTACCTCCATTTAGGATATTCATCATAGGTACTGGTAAGGTATAAGAGGTTGCCCTGCCTAGATAGTGGTATAGTGGTATTTTGAGGTGGTTAGCCGCAGCGTGAACCACGGCTAGCGATGTTCCCAGAATGGCATTAGCCCCGAGGCATTCTTTGTTGTCAGTGCCATCAATCTCTATCAGCTTATGGTCAATAGCTGCCTGGTCAGTAGCCAACATCCCGATTATAGCGGCAGCTATGTGTTCATTAACATTATTTACCGCCTGGAGGACGCCCATTCCATTAAATCTGGAGTCGTCTCTATCTCGGAGTTCTACTGCCTCGTGTTTACCGGTGCTGGCTCCGGATGGCACGGCCGCCCGACCTATTGTACTGTCAGCTAGCTTTACCTCAACCTCCAGGGTAGGGTTGCCCCTGGAATCCAGGATTTCTCGGGCTTTAATATTGGCAATGGTTGTCATTTTTAATTTTGAAATTGGCTATTGGTCTACAATTAAGCTAAGAGCTTTATTCACTGCCTCAACTGCATTTTGAGCTGGGATAATTGAGTTATCCTGCTGGTCATTTCTGGATAACGACCAGGTGTTTAACCCGATAACAGGGATGCCGCTTTGTAGAGCGTGGCTTATCTCGGACAGGGTGCCATAGCTGCCATCAATAGCGATAACCGCCTGAGCTGATTTGACCACAGCCAGATTTCTAGCATAGCCTAGCCCAGTGACTATAGGAATCTGTACATAGCGATTAGCCGTCTGGCGGCTATCCCCGGGTAGGATACCGATAGTTATCCCACCCTCTGAACTAGCTCCTCGGCAGGCTGCTTCCATAACGCCACCCAGACCACCGCAAACCAAGATAATCCCTTCCCTGGCTAGCTCACGACCTACCTCTTCAGCCAGTTGGGCTTCCTCCCTGGAGCATTGCCCACCACCTATAACAGCAATGAACCTCGTCTTATTTATCATTTGGGTAATTCCTTAGTTTGATGGATATGTGGATTATATCACTGGGGTCTAAATATTAGCAAAGAATTAGTTAAGAGGTTGTTTAGAAACCTATCTCCCTGGCTCCCTTCCCTTATTAATTTATTAAGGGAAGGGGGAGTGTAGGTAGGAGAGGGGCGAAGCCTCTCTCTTAAATCTCTTCTCCCTCTCCCTTTGAAGTCTCCTGAGGTGACTCGCCTTGTGCGAGGAGAAGTCGCAGACTAGCCTTGCGTAGCCTTTGGCTCGACTCGGAGAGGGGCTGGATAAAGGGGTCGACAGAGTCCGCCCTAGGCAGAGGTGAGGTTAATAAACTGTCCCTAATTATACTTATTCATAGCCGATATCAAACCTTCGGTGAGGAGGCAGAGGATGGCTTCACTTACCCTAGTTATGACCTTAGTAATTAACTTCTTTTCCTCAGAGGTGAAATCGCTGAGCACATAGGCAATAATATCAGCCTCAACTAAGGGTGGATGCCCAATGCCTACCCGAAGGAGTGAGTAATCCCCGCTGCCCAGTTCAGCAATGATGGACCCGACACCCTTATGTGTAGTCCAGCCGCCACCACGGTGAAAGCGAATTTTACCCAAGGGAAGGTCAAGGTCATCATGGATGACCAGGAGGTTATTGAGGTTGATATTAAATTTCCTTATCAGCAGGCTTACTGACTGTCCACTCAGGTTCATGTAGGTTTGGGGTTTAGCTATTACTACTTCGTTACCGGCTATTTCACCGGTGCCAATTCGGGCTTTTCCTTGCTTTTTATCAAATCGAATGCCCTGTGTTCTAGCAAAATGGTTGAGGCAAGTAAAGCCCACATTGTGGCGGTTATTGGCGTAACCCCGCCCCGGATTACCTAATCCTACAATTAATTTCATATCAGGTTGTCTGTTCCAAGAGACGAAGGAATTCCTCTTCAGTAAGTTGCTTGGTGCCTAGAGCCTGGGCACGAGCTAGTTTAGAGCCGGGCTCGGTACCTACAACCAGGTATGTTGTCTTTTTAGTAACATTACTCCCGGCTGAGCCGCCGAGGGCTTTTATCCGTGCTTCTGCCTCTTGCCTGGCGAATGTTTCGAACCTACCGGTAATGACAAACTCCATACCAGCCAGCGGTAGTTTTTTGGGCTTAGCTACTTCTTCTTCCAGCCGAACCCCTGCCTTTCTCAGCCTTTCAATAATATTTCGATTTGCTTCCTGCCTGAAGAAGACAATAATACTATCGGCGATCTTAGGTCCGATAGTGGGGATGGATATAAGTTCCTCCCTTGAGGCATTAGACAGTTCATCGAGACTGGAAAACTCTTTGGCTAGAACCTCAGCCATCTCTTCACCGATATGGCGTATGCCCAGGGCAAAGATAACTCTTGGCAGTGGTGTTTGTTTACTCTTGTTAATAGAGGTTATAATATTGCTGGCGCTCTTCTCAGCCATTCTCTCCATCTTGGCAAGCTGCTCTATGGTAAGGTCATATAGGTCAGCTACGTTCTTGACCAGCTTCTCTCTTACCATCATAGCACTTTGCGATTCGCCTATTCCCCTGATGTCCATACCCCCACGGGAGACAAAATGCTCTAGTTGCTCTTGAACTTGAGCGGGACAGGCAGCATTAGAACAGTAGTACATAACCTCGCCTTCAGGTTTAATCACCTCAGCCCCGCATACCGGGCATGCCGGGCGTTGCTTTTTACTATTAAAAATTTTATCTAGGAGGATGAATGCCTTTTCTTGCCCACTGCGCTTGCTTTTAATAGGTCCGATAACCTCGGGTATAACCTCGCCGGCTCGCTGGATATAAACCCAATCGCCTTCACGGATATCCTTGCGCCTAATGTCATCTTCATTGTGCAGGGCTGCCTGCCTGATAGTTACTCCTCCTACTGACACTGGCTCTAGGACAGCATAGGGGTTGAGGGTGCCGGTTCTGCCTATACTGATTTTGATTTCTTTCAGGCGTGTAGTGCCCTGGATGGGGGGAAACTTATAGGCTATAGCCCACCGCGGCTCATGACCAATGTTCCCCAGTTTTTCTTGGAGGTCAAGCTGATTTACCTTAACCACAATGCCATCAGCTTCATAGGGGAGGCTTTCTCTTCTCTCCACCCAGGTTTGGTAATATTGTTCAACCTGCTCAATATCGGTAAGCAGGCTATTATTAGGGTTTACCTTAAAGCCGAGTGACTTGATATACTCCATAGTTTCCCAATGGGTTGGGGGAGTTGCCTTGTCTTCAGCGTAACCCAGCATATAGATATAAATATCAAGAGGACGATTAGCCGTAGTGCGGGGGTCAAGCTGACGCACCGAACCGGCAGCGGCATTTCTAGGGTTAGCAAATGGGGGTAGCCCTTCCTCAGTCCGTTCCTTATTTAGTTTAGCAAAGCCAGCTTTGGGCAAAAATACCTCACCCCGCACTTCAAATCGGGTTGGTGCCCCTTCAGGCACCGACAGTGGTATACTCCTGATAGTTCTTAGGTTCTGGGTAATATCCTCACCTCGAAAACCATCACCTCGGGTAGCCCCGGTAATTAATTGACGGTTAACATAGGTCAAAGCCACCGCTAGCCCATCAATTTTATGTTCGCAAGTGAAGTTAAATTGCTCCTCGCTGGTTAGCTTTAAGGTTCGGTTGTACCAGGCTAATAACTCTTCTTGGGAAAAGACATTACCGAGGGATAATAAAGGTAATGGGTGCTCTACTACTCCGAAGGCTTCCACCGGGGCCGCCCCAACCCGCTGCGTAGGTGAGTCTGGGGTCAGGAACTGGGGGTATTGCTCCTCCAATTGCTTCAGTTCCTTCATTAACTCATCATATTCAGCATCGCTAATCTCTGGGCTATCCAGCACATAATAGCGATAATTATGGTAGTTAATTTCACCCCTTAGCTGTTCAATTCTTCGTTTTACTCCGTCTAAGTCCTTCATTTAACCCTGATAATAGGCTATTTTTATATTTATTATAGTATATATCTGGTGAAAATATAAATGGTATGGTGAGATGGGACTGCCCTCGTTCAGATAGATAGGTGATACCCTAAAGTGTGGTGTATGTTCGGCTTCAAGTTTAGTCAAGCCCTAACGATTCTTTTGTGTCATTGCGACTAAAGCGAAGCAAGTACGGAAAGAGCAGAACAGACGAAAGATTGCTTTGGCACTTTAGTTGCTTCATTACATTCGCCAAGATAGGGGGAAAATATATCATTAATCCTATGGATGAGTACCGAGGCTTGCGTCTCGGCTATGGCATGCGGTAAAATAGGGTCGTTAGCAATTACATCCTTACGGATTTACTAGAAGAGGATTAGAAAGTAATATTGGCTGAGCTATGCCCCTTTCGTGCTGTGCACTATAACCAATCACTGGTAAATGAATTATCAGCGGTGATTTGCCCACCTTATGACATTATTACCCCACAGTTGCAGCAGGAGCTTTATCAGCGAAGCCAATATAATTTTATCCGACTGGAGCATGGTCGTGAGTTGCCTCAGGACACGGCTATAGACAATAAGGATACTCGTTCGGCAGCTACCCTTGAGGAATGGTTGAAGGAAGGCATTTTTGTGACTGACGAGGTGCCAGCTATCTATCTCCACGACCAATATTTTACTTACCAAGGGAGGGAGTATAAGCGCCGCGGTATGGTGGTCTGTGTTAGGTTAGAAGAATGGGATAAGATGGTTATTCGTCCTCATGAGGGCACACTATCTGAGCCAAAAAGTGACCGATTGAGCCTACTATGGGCATGCCAAGCTAATACTAGCCCCATTTTATCACTGTTTGAAGACCAGGGACAGCAGGTCTCATCGTTGTTAACCTCGCAAGAGCGAAATGAGCCTTTAATCAGTTTAAGTAGTACCGGTGGAGAAAGTCATTGTGTTTGGGCTATCACTGAGCCTGGAGTTGTTAATCAGATATGTAATAGTCTGGTCCATCAACCGCTCTACATTGCGGACGGGCATCATCGATATGAGAGTGCTCTTATATACCAGCGCGAGAAGCTGACTTATTCTGCATCGGTACCGACCAATTTAGCATTTAATTTTGTTTTGATGGAGCTAGTGGACTTTGATGATTCTGGGCTTATAATTCTACCTCCTCATCGGTTGGTTCGTGGCATCTCCAAATCAACCCTGGAGGGGCTGATGGCTAAGTTGAGGTCATTCTTTGAAATAGAGGAGTTGCCCTTGACTATACCTGATATTTGGCGGCAAGTTGACGATTTATTTCTTGGTGAGACAAGTCAGGTTAACCTAGTCCTTTTTGGGCTGGATGAAGAGCATCTTTTTGTGCTGAGGTTGCGCGACTTGGTTGCTGCCAGTCAGATGATGCCCTACTTTCATTGTGAGCTGTATAAGCGGTTGGGGGTTAGTATTGTTGACCACATCATACTGGAGAAACTACTGGGAGTGGGCAGTGACCGGGAGGAGGCTATACTTGGCTATAGCTATGATAAGCAAGATGCAGTAAACAAGGTATTAGACCAGGAATACCAGCTAGCCTTTATATTAAAGCCGATTAAGCCAGAGGTGGTTAAAGCTATCGCCGATGTCGGTGACCGGATGCCCAGGAAATCAACCTACTTCTATCCCAAACTTCCGGCGGGATTGGTTTTCCATCGATTGGTGTAAGCCCCTTGAAATTGAATTGAAATAACCAATTGCTATCTTGATAAATGATATACTTGTATTCAGTTCCTCTAGCTATGGTCTAGGAACTCGAGGATTTAGATGAAGAACTGGAGAAAACAAGATGGAATGCCGAAATTGGGACATAAAATAGACCGAATTATGAGTTGATAAATTGTGGAACCTCTTGCCAAAGGACATTTTGAGAAAGTATTGAGGAGAGGTGAGCCCTTAGGCATTGATAAGGGTTGTAAATATCATCCTTCTTGCCACTATCCCAATCTAGAGGATTGCACTTTCTGCTATTGCCCGTTTTATCCCTGTGAAGATAAATCTACAGGGGGCAAGTGGATTGAAGGTGCAATTTGGTCATGTAAAGATTGTAATTGGATTCATCGGACAGAAGTTGCTAGCAAAGTTTTAGAGGAAATGCAACATTTAGGTATAAATAAAGCAGAAGATATTGAGAAAAGTTCGGTTAGCCTTAAGGAAATAAGGGAGAAGATTAAAACTCTCTATCCATTATGAAATTGGATGACATTCTAGCTAGGATTGAAAACCCGGGATTAATGAGATAAAATCCAGTTTCAGGAAGGAAAAAGTGAAAAAGTAAAAGTGCTTACGGCTTGAGGTCAGTAAGTTAATTAAAGAAAGGTTGGAAGAGCGATGGCGATTTTACCAATTTGTCACTTTCCTGATGATTCGGTGCTGAGGAAAAAGGCCAAGAGAGTATCTAGTATTGATAGTTCAATCCAGAGGCTTATTAATGATATGGTGGAGACAATGCAGGATGCGGACGGGGTAGGCTTGGCTGCTCCTCAGGTAGGGGTATCGTTAAGAGTTGCTGTACTACAGATGCCAGGAGAAGAGCCTATAGCTATCATTAATCCCGCTATTGTGAAGCGTGGTGGGGAGCAGGAGGTAACCGAGGGTTGCTTAAGCATTCCCGGTATCTTTGGGCAGCTAAAACGCTCAGCTTCGGTCACGGTTAAAGGGCAGGATGACAAGGGCAGGGCGATTAGAATTAAAGCTACAGGTCTAATGGCCGAGGCTCTGGAGCATGAAATTGACCACCTCAATGGCATCCTGTATATTGACCATATAGAGAGCCAGGATAAATTACACAAGATTGAGGAATAATTATGGGCTCGACTGGGGCAATAAAAACAATACTGCAATGCGATTTTGATGGCACAATTACTCAAGATGACCAGTCTTTCTTATTACTAGACACCTTTGCTAAGGGGAACTGGAGGCAACTGCTATCAGAGTATAGGGAAGGCAAGATTTCTGTTAGCGACTTTAATACCCAGGCTTTTGTTATGGTTAAAGAAGACAAACAAACCCTGATTGATTTTATCAGAGGTAAAGTTAAAATACGGGCTGGATTCAATGAATTACTGACCTATTGCCGTAGGAATGGTTTTCAGTTCGTTATTGTAAGTAATGGCTTAGATTTCTACATAGACGCAATTTTGAAACACATTGGAGTGAATAACATCAAGGTATTTGCCGCGCAGGCTCATTTTGGTTCCAGAGGCATTGAGGTTAAATATGTGGGGCATGATGGATCTTATTTGGAGAGCCAATTTAAAGATACATATATTAGGTCATTCCTAACAGATGGTTATCGTGTAATATATGTGGGGAATGGTCTCTCTGATATTTCTCCAGCCCGACTGGCTCATTATATTTTCGCCAGGGATGAACTACTAGCCTACTGTAAGGAGGCAAGTCTTAATTGCACGCCCTTTATTGACCTTAATGATGTAGTCAGGGGCTTAAAGCTTTTAGAAAGAGGGTGATGTAGAGATAAAGGATGATGAATAAACAAAGCATTATAGAGAAAGTAATTGGTAGGAATTTTCTCTATAGGTAATGAAAAGCATTACAACAGGGGGGCAAAATGAAGATAACCATCGTTTATGATAATGAAGTGAAGAAGAAAGGGTTAAGAGCCGGATGGGGGTTTTCAGCTCTTATCGAGCGGGAAAGATTTCCGACGATTTTGTTTGACACCGGTGCCGACAGCCCTACACTGCTACACAATATGAAGCAACTGGATATAGACCCAAAGAATATAGGGATAATTGTAATATCGCATGCCCACGGAGACCATACTGGAGGGCTTGATGATATTCTTAGACAGAATGAAACTGCTGAGCTCTATATTCCCATCTCCTTTGGAAGGGCATTCCCGGGGAGAAAGGTAACCATTGTTAGTAAAGACCCGGTTCAAGTTTGTGAGGATGTTTTCACCACTGGCGAGCTTGAAGACATAGAACAGTCTTTGGTACTGAAAACAGAAAAAGGAATATTCGTGCTAACAGGTTGCTCTCACCCGGCAATGAGGGGCATATTAGGTGCCGCCTCAAAGTTTGGTAAGCTATATGGCATCGCCGGTGGCTTTCACGGGTTTCATGACTTCACGGTTTTTGATGATTTATCGCTAATTTACCCTTGTCATTGCACCCAATATAAAAAGGAGATAATTGAGTCATTTAAGGGCAAAGCTTTAGAGTGTGGAGCTGGATTGATAATTGATGTCTAGCCTATGAACTTCCTAATCTCTTTCCCCGAATATCTTGGTGCCTATTCTTACCATATTGGCTCCTTCCTCTATAGCAATTTTATAAGAGTTTGTCATTCCCATTGAAAGATACCTCATATCCATATTAGGCAGACGGAGTTGTTTAATCTTGTCAAATATCTTTCTTGTCGCCGTAAAGTAAGGTCTTGCCTCCTCCGGGTTTCCAAAACGAGGCCCCATGGTCATAAGCCCCATTACTTTGATGTTGCTTAGACCGGAGACCCCCGTTATTAATTGTTCCACATCTTCTGGGAATACCCCTGATTTCTGTTTTTCCCGACCGCTATTTATTTCAATTAAAATTGGCATTATTTTGCCAATCTGAGTACATTTCTTATCAATTTCCCCTGCTATTTCTAAAGAATCGATAGTTTCTATCAAATCAAACATTTGCACTACCTTTTTCCTTACATTATGCTTCTGAAGAGTTCCAATGAAATGCCATTTGGCTCTTTTGCCTACCACTTCATAGGCTCTTCTTGCTTCTTGGATATAATTCTCCCCAATGATTTTTACCCCTGCCTGAACCGCCTCTAGTATCTCCTCAGGAGTCCTTGTTTTTGCCGCTGCTACCAATTCAACTCCATCTGGCAATTCAGCTAGTATCCGTTGAATGTTTTGTTTAATCATTTCCGTAAGCATTTACGACTTAAATTCGTTATGGCGCTTATGGGCACATCTCTTAACTACAGCCCATTGTTATATCAGCCAGCTTGTCTTCAATTATTAGACTACGGTGTTTTCAGTGTAATTCCAATGGGACAATGGTCAGAGCCCATTACCTCAGGCATTATGAACGCCTTTGAAACTGACCTTAATAGATTCTCTGTCACGAAGAAGTAGTCAATTCTCCAGCCCACATTTCTTTCCCTTGCCCTCGATTTTAAATCCCACCAAGTATAGTGATTTGGTTCCTTATTGAAGTGACGGAAGGTATCTATATAGCCATGAGCGACTAATTTGTCCAACCATGCTCTCTCAATGGGCAGAAATCCTGATATATTTTTATTCTCTTTTGGTCTAGCCAAGTCTATTTCCGTATGAGCCGTATTGAAGTCGCCACAGATGATTAATTTTTCGCCTTTTTGCCTGAGAGGTTCCACAAAATCCAGGAAAGTGCCATAGAAATCCATCTTGTATTTCAATCGGCTCTCATCTTTTTTCCCATTGGGGAAATATACATTAAAAAGAATGAATTGAGGATACTCCGAAATTATGACTCTTCCCTCAATATCGAAATCTTGAACACCCATATCATTCTGAACTCTGAACGGCTTTTCTCTGGTGAAAGTGGCAACCCCACTATAGCCTTTTCTTTCGGGATAGTTCCAGTATGCATAATAGCCATGTGGTTCCTGTAAGTCTCGGTCAAGCTGCTCAAGGTGGGCTTTTGTTTCCTGAAGGCAGAGAATGTCAATGGACTCTCTGTATAGCCATTCTAGGAATCCATGCTTCTGCGCGGCTCTTATTCCGTTAATATTCCAGCACAATATCTTCGTTTCTTTCATTGCCGGTCTTCTCTAGCTGCTTTTCTTATCTATTGTCGGGTGGGCAAATTAAAATCGCCGACTACCTGAACCCCATTTACAGGCTAAGCCTGCTACTAAGTGTCGGAACATAGTGTAAAGCCAAGCCTAGTTTGGCGTCAAGTCTGGGGGTTGTATCTGGCTGTGACGTTCTGTACCCATGGATGCTGAACAAGGTGTCGCAGGTTAGACATAGGCACGGCCTATAACATTGAGTCACATCATAGCCATAGTTGCATCTTTATGTGTTTGATGCCATCTTCCCAAAAAGGTTGCCCGATTTCCACAAAGCCGCATGATTTATAAAATGCGGTTACTGCATATTGTGCATGCAGAACTACGTGCTCTATTTGTTTGTTTTCTAATTCTCTTTTCAGAAAGGAAATAATATTGCGCCCGATTCCTCTCCGGCGGAATGGTTTCAATATAGCTATTCTCTCTATCTTTGCTTGACCGGTAGTTAGAAATCTAACTCTAGCTGTGCCAATCACTGTGTCATCGTTACTAACCACCATATGCAGCGCTTCGTCGTCATGTCCATCGTACTCCAGTCCCTCCGACACGCCTTGCTCTTGAACAAACACCTGCCTCCTTATTTCAAGGGCGCTCCTGAGTTCGTTATCATTAGTAACCAGCTTAAAGGTAATATTGTCCATGGCAATAATATATGTCTCAATATAAGTTAGTGAGTCGTCGCAATTATAACATGGTTATGTTAAACATAACAGCAGTATAGAAGGGCTGGAGATGTTCAGTAACGAGGGATTCGAATATAAGGGCTCCATATCATGCTCAAAAATAGATGTTTTGGTATTCGGACCTACTACCAACGTGGATTGTTGATTAGGTGAATACTTTGATTATCACCAATTCACAGGGTGGAGTTATAGACAGCCTCCCCAAAATATGATAGACTTCACCAAAATAGTAAAAAGGGGGAGTATAATATGAAAAAGCTTTTTGGTTATGTCTTGATTGGACTGGCACTAGTCAGCCTAGTTTTACCCGGCTGTACCCCAGAGACAACGGAGGTTGTTGTTATTGCCACTGATGCCACCTGGCCACCCTTTGAGTATGTCGATGAGCAAACTAAGGAGATTGTAGGGTTTGATATTGACTTAATGACTGCCGTTGCCGAAAAAGCAGGCATTGAAATTGAGTTTAAAAACGTAGCCTGGGATCCTCTCTTAGCTGGGATGGCGCTGTGCCAGTATGATGCGGCTATATCAGCCATGACCATCACGGAAGAACGCGCAGAACAATGGCTTTTCTCAGACCCCTATTTCTACGCGGGGCAAATTGTTATCGTGCATATCGACAACACCGAAATTGCCAGCAAGTATGACTTATCTGGTAAGGTGGTCGGGGCTCAAATCGGCACCACCGGCTCCTTTGAGGTGGAAAATATCGGGGGGGCAACGCTCAAGACCTACGATGATATTGGCTTGGCTTTTCAGGATTTGATGAACAAGCAGATTGATGCCATTATCGCTGATAACCCACTTGCCCTAGGCTATATTGGTGAGAATCCGGATAAGTTGAAGACAGCGGGTGATGTCTTTACTGACGAAAATTACGGAATTGCCGTCTGCAAGGATAATCCAGATTTGGTAGAAAAAATCAACGACGGTTTGGAAGCCGTTAAAGCAGAAGGGCTTATTGAAGAACTGGTCGAGAAGTGGCTTTGAAGCCAGTAAGTAACTGGGCTCACATTTGCCAGAGCTTCTAAGGGCGAGGCTCACAAAGCCATTTCGAGGGGTTCTGTGGACGAACAGCCGAAACTTAAACCCAGCGGCAGTAAACTAGCTTACCTCCCTGGCGCTGAAACTGTTGCACGCGTTGACCCTTGGTGGGGTCTAGTGGTCTTGGTGATTGGCTTAACGGTAATTTTGGTTACCGTTAGAGCCGATCCCTTTTGGGATATTTTAAAATTTGTGCGTGATGGTATTGCTGTAACGGCTCTAATTACCGTTTCATCATTTGCACTAACTTTAGTAGTGGGTTTGATTGGGGGCTTAGGTCGGCTGGCACGGAACCCGTTTCTTCATGGTATTGCCACGCTTTACGTTGAAGTAGTCAGAGGTATCCCTCTTCTAGTACAGTTAATCTGGTGGTATTTTGCCTTCCCGACAGTGGTCCAACAGATTGGGGAATGGCTCAATATCTCGGTTATAGCTAACTATCATGCTAATCCGATTTTTACAGCCATTATGGGCATAACAGTCTGCTATGGAGCTTATATGAGCGAGATTTACCGAGCCGGCATTCAGAGTATCCCTAAAGGCCAAATAGAAGCCGCCCGCAGCTTGGGAATGACGCATTTTCAGTCAATGCGACATGTAATAATACCGCAAGCAGTCCGCGTGGTTCTGCCACCAGTAGGCAACGAGCTTATTGCTCTGCTCAAGGATTCTTGCCTGGTGAGTGTGGTGGCGGTAGCCGATTTGACCCGCAGGGGGCGTGAATTTATGGCCGTGCACTTTAACCCTATCGAAGTGTGGACAATGGTCGCCTTACTATATTTGGTGATGACCCTGTTACTAGCTCGTGTAGTAGCCTGGATTGAGAAAAAGTCTCACTTTGAAAGGTAAGTAAATGGAACCCATTATCCATATAGAAAATATCCATAAACATTTCGGCAAGGTTCATGCCCTGCGAGGAGTAGACTTGGATGTGCGTAAGGGTGAAGTAGTTGTGATTATCGGTCCCTCCGGCTCTGGTAAGTCTACCTTACTACGTTGCATCAATCGTATTGAGGAATACGATGCGGGCAGAATTGTGGTGGACGGAATTCCTTTAGACAATGCCAAAAATATCAATACCGTTCGCCGGGAAGTCGGTATGGTATTCCAGTCGTTTAATTTGTTTGCTCATCTTACGGTAATGCAGAATCTAACATTGGCACAACGCGTAGTGCGTAAACGTCCCAAAGATGAATCAGAAAAAGTTGCCCTTAATCTTTTAACAAAAGTGGGAATTCCAGATAAAGCTCAGACTTACCCTATCCAACTTTCTGGAGGGCAGCAACAACGAGTGGCTATTGCACGGGCCTTGGCGATGAATCCTAAAGTCATGCTATTTGATGAACCAACGAGTGCGCTCGACCCTGAGATGATCAAAGAAGTGTTGGATGTGATGCTAGCCCTAGCCAAGGAAGGAATGACCATGGTTGTGGTTTCACACGAAATGGGATTTGCACGTGCAGCCGCCAACCGCATGATTCTACTGGATGAAGGATTGATTATTGAAGAAGCCGCGCCGGACAAATTCCTTGCCTCCAGTAACGAGCGTACCAGCCTATTCCTTAGCAAGGTGCTACACATGTAAATAGTCACCGCAGATAATGTTGGCAAGAATGTTAGCAAATTGGTCTGAAACATATATCGGGGTGGCCGGATTTGAACCGCCGACCACCTGAACCCCATTCAGGTGCGCTACCGGGCTGCGCTACACCCCGATTTACTTTCGCTTGCTTTCAATTATATTAGCATATTCTGTTTCCGGGAGCAATATTTAGCTCTCATCCCTGGTAAGCTATCTCCAATTCGGAGAGAGAGTTAACTTTTTCCCCGCACTTTGTAGCTGGCTTCACCTATCTTCGCTTTACCTCGAAAGGCTTGGTGTCTGGAGGGTGTAGCCTCCCTTGGTTTCGGGGAAGATTTCTTTTAATAGCAAAGTCCGACCGGTTTGTATAGCAGTAAAGCCATATTTTTTACGGATGCGGTCGATGGCTTTATTTAGTTGCTCCAGCCTTTTGGCTGAGTAATTTAGCATGTCTAATTGTCTGCCCGGTTCAATCAGGTTTGATACCCCGATACCGATAAGACGAATCGGTTTTTTTTTCGCTGACAGTGCTTTCCTTAATAATTGGAGTCCGGTGTCAAAGATGGTCTGGTCGGTATTACTGCCTTGTCCCAAGGTGTAATGGCGGGTAATGGTGGTGAAATCAGCATATCTGAGCTTTAAAGTTATTCTTTTAGCTTGTTTATCTCGCTGGCGTAACTCACTGCCAATCCGTTCACTAAGATAACGTATTGTCGCCTTGAGCAAGGAGCGGTCTTTAGTGTCTTTGCTAAAAGTAGTTTCCCGACTAATAGACTTGGTGGCACCGGGAAGCTTTACTTGTCTATCATCAATGCCATTGGCGTAGCGATGCAGAAGCTCACCAGCGGCACCAAAATGGCTTCTGAGAGCATGCAGGGGCATACTAGATAGTTCACCTATAGTATTGATGCCCAAGCCGTTTAAAATTCGCTCTGTTTTTTTGCCTATCCCCGGCAATTTAGCTATAGGCAAGGGTGCCAGGAAGGGACGCTCCTCGCCGTCAGCTACCTCCAGCAGCCCATCTGGCTTGGATAGCTCAGAGGCAACCTTGGCGACCACCTTTGAGCCGGCGATGCCTATTGAAGCATAAAGCGACAATTTATATGTAATGTGCTGTTTTATGGCTATAGCCATCTGATGAATAGAGCCGTGGATAGATTCAAAACCAGTTGCATCCATATAAGCCTCGTCGAGACTTACTGGCTCGAGGTAGGGTGAAAAATCAGCCAGGATAGCCATAAACTTTTGTGAAGCATGGCGATACTTGGGAAAGCTTCCCTCTATAAAGGTGGCGTGAGGGCAGAGGCGGCAGGCGGTGGTAAGTGGCATACCAGCATGCAAACCAAAAGCTCTGGCTTCGTATGAAGCAGAGGCAACTACACCTCGTCGGTCAGGTCTACCGCCAACTACCACTGGTTTACCCTTAAGCTCGGGATTAAGCACCTGCTCTACTGAGACGAAGAAGGCGTCTAGGTCAATGTGCATGATTCGCTGAGCCATTACTGACCTCTAGAAATAAAGGCTTTAACTCTACGCTCAAATACACTGCGCTCAAGGAGGATATGGCGCTGGCATTTAAGGCATTTAATCCCTATATCAGCCCCAAGCCTGACTACTTCCCACTCATAGCTACCACAGGGGTGCTTCTTCTTAAGGCGAACTATATCACCCAGCTTTATCTCCATTACCATCCTTTTTACCTCAAGGGGTAGACCGATATAAGTTAATCTGCTCTCGTAGTGATAAAGCGACACGCCGTGCTGCCTCAGCAAAGTCTTTTCCCGGTGAAGCGTATATAATTTGCCGTGACGAACTGATAATTGCCTTTTCTCCCTGGCTATCGACTCCGTAGCGAACTGCTGCTCCCAGCTCTCCTCCCTGGGCACCGATACCCGGTATTAGTAAAGGCATATGGGGGTGGTTGTTTCGAATCAGCCTCAATTCCTCAGGGTAGGTAGCCCCCACAACAAGCCCTATGTTGTTGTGTTTATTCCATTCTTCGGCTTTTAGGGCTACTATTTCAAATAGGTGGTGGTAGCTACCCTGTTCTTCAATGCGCAGAGACTGGAAATCAAGAGCACCAGCGTTTGATGTCCGGCACAGGATAAATACCCCTTTGTCACCATACTCTATAAAGGGCTCTATTGAGTCGAAGCCCAGATAGGGGTTCACTGTTGTTGCATCAAAGCCAAAGTTGGCAAAAATAGTCTTGGCATAGGCTTTAGCCGTATTGCCTATATCACCTCGCTTAGCATCGCCTATTATCGGTATATCATCCGGTATATATTGGATGGTGCGTTTTAAAGCATCAAGCCTTTCAGTATCTAAACCTTCGTAGAAGGCAAGATTAACTTTATAGGAGCATACCAAATCGGAAGTAACATCAATGATTTCCTTATTGAATTCAAAGACACCTACATTATCGGGCATCAGTTCCGGGTCAGGGTCAAGCCCAACGCAGAGCAGACTTTTATTCTGCCGACTGGCTGTTAGCAACTTTTCAGTAAAATTCACCTTGCCTCCAAATTAGTTTGGCCGTGGTAGGTTGATAATATCAGCCGTTATAAACAATTTCAAGTATATCCTCTCGGCGTTCTTTAGCCGTCTCTTTCTTCCCGTAATAGATAGATAAATAATCTCCTTTTTACTTGTGCTTTCGTTTAGATAAATAGGTGACACTTCAAAGTATGGTGTATGTTTGGCTTTAAGTTCAGGTCGTGTCTTAATTTTTTTATGTAATTGCCCGCCAAGCGAAGCAAGCCCTTCTAAACATTGCTTTGTCGCTGACGCTACTAATAACAAGACAAGGAGACAACCTGCTCAAGAAACTTTACATAATCAGCTTTTCAGAGATGTCACTAATCATATGAGCGAGAATAGCTTGTTGACTGTTAATCAGCGATGATATAATCCGAATGGTTTCGCAGTTAATACTAGGAAAGTTATGAAAATGAACGCAGGAATATTTCTCTATGCTTTTGGGGTATGGGTTATATTTGGAATTCTAACAATTACAAATGGGATAATTAGAAACAAGTATTACGCACCCATAATAGGTGAATATCCAGGGCATGTTATTAGCACGATTATTGGGATTTTTTGTTGCGGTGGGAACCTATCTGCTTCTCAGGTTTACGATAATTGACTACGGCAGCATTGCTTTGTTTTTAATTGGTGGATTCTGGGTGATATTGACTATTCTATTTGAGTTTGTTTTTGGACATTATGTGATAAAGAACCCTTGGCAGAAATTGCTTGCCGATTACAACATTCTAAAAGGTAGACTATGGAGTCTTTTATTGTTGACTGAGCTTATTTCTCCGTTATTGATTGGTCTGCTTCTGAAAAGAAGTATGTAAGCGTATAACTCGAATTGCTTTATCCTGTTAAAGGTAAGTGGGAGTATGAATTATCAGGAAGCGTTAGATTATATATTGAGCTATCCAGACTATGAAAAGATACTGGTGCCACACGAGGAAGCCAATTATGACCTGAGGCGGGTGGATGAGCTGTTGGCTCGGTTGGATAACCCTCACCTAGGAGCTAGGTCAGTTCATATTACCGGTACCAATGGCAAAGGAAGCACGGCGGCTATGGTTGCCTCAGTCCTTACTGCGGCTGGTTATACTACCGGGCTTTATACTTCACCTCACCTTAATGACTTGAGAGAGCGTGTCAGAGTTGGTGGGGAACTAATCTCCAGGGAAGAGTATGTTGCTCTGGTGGAGAAGCTCAAACCTGAGGCTGAAGCGATAAACGAAAAAGCCACCTATGGTGAGTTAACTACCTTTGAGTTGTTAACATCACTGGCATTTGCCTACTTCAAGTTTAAGGATGTAGATATTCAGGTGCTGGAGGTAGGGATGGGGGGGAAGTATGATGCCACCAATGTAATCAATCCTGAGGTGTGTATTATAACCTCTATCAGCTTTGACCACACCGAGGTATTAGGCAATTCCCTGGCTGAAATCGCAGCCGAGAAAGCTGGCATTATCAAGCTTGGTAGCGTTGTTGTAACTTCCCCCCAGCCTGATGAGGTAGCTCAAGTAATAAATGAAACCTGTTTTAACTGTGGGGCGGAGCTAGTCAGGATAGGTAGTGATGTCACCTGGCAAAGTCTTGGATTCGATTTGAATAGGCAGCTATTTCGGGTAAGGGGAATATTGGGTAACTATGAATTATCCATTCCGCTTCTTGGTCACTACCAGTTAGACAATGCTGCTACCGCGGTGGCTGCTCTTGAAATTTTGGCTGGAAATGGCTTTAATATTTCCAGGGATAGTATCACTGATGGTCTAGCGCAAGTAATCTGGCCAGGTCGATTTCAAATTCTCAGCCGTCATCCCTTTGTGGTGGTTGATGGAGCCATGAATGTTGAGGGAGCCCGAAGACTGAAACAGTCCCTAGCTCAATACTTCGGGACGTTTATTAGATTGGAGGGGCGAAATTCCGTTAACAACAATGACTCCCAGGCTATTTTGGTTATAGGGGCATCGTTGGGTAAGGATATAGCTGGCATTGCCTCAGAATTAGTGCCCCTTTTTGATAAGGTTATTGTCACCCAATCTTGCCATCCTCGGGCTATGGCTCCAGGACCTATTGTAGCTGAATTTACTAAGCACGGAGTTGAGCCTCAAGTGGTGGATGATGTTGCCCGGGCACTATCCTTGGCTCTGACTCTAGCTGGGGAGAGGGAACTCGTCTGTGTTACCGGGTCGCTGTTTGTGGTAGGCGAAGCGATTGAGCAGGCAAATAGGCTGTGTTTAACACGTGAGCAACAGAGTTTGTAGAGAAGGTATTTTAATATACTTCTGTGTCAAATAGATTTCTGGAAATAGTAGCCGACTCCGGGTTCAGTTATAATATACTTGGGTAGAGCAGGTTCTGGTTCTATCTTCTGGCGCAGATGTGAAATGTAGATACGCACGTAGTCTAGGTCATCAGTATATTCCCAGCCCCATACCTTTTCCAGCAGTTGTTGGTGGGTAAGAATATGACCAGCATTTTCTACCAGGAAGGCAAACAGGCGAAACTCTCTTGGTGTCAGCTTCACCCGTTCCCTATTTACGATGACCTTCCGTTCAGGGATATTTATTGTAAAGTAGTCATCACTATAGGTAGTCTGCTTTTGGGCACCTACAGTTGAGGGTAACTCAGCACGACGTAATATTGCCCGTACCCTGGCTATCAGTTCCCTATTTCCTACCGGTTTAATAATATAGTCGTCAGCGCCATAGTCAAGTCCACGAACTATGTCATCTTCCGCTTTTTGCTTGCCAGTGAGCATAATAATAGGAATATTGGACATATCACGGATGCGTTGGCAGGTCTGCCAGCCGTCTATCCCAGGAATTACGATATCTAAAAGCACCAAGTCGGGTTTATGGGCAAACATGAGTCGTAGGGCTTCCTGCCCCTTAGTCGCTTTGAATATTTCGTACCCCTTTTCAGTAAGCACTTGGTCAACTAGTCTAACAAAGGCGGGGTTATCATCAACAACGAGTATCTTCTTTCTCATTTTACTATCCCCGGTGTTGCTTACCGCTAATCTTATCGCGTTGTAGCAACATTTCAGCAATTACTTTGGGTAATTCACGGGTATCGATGGGCTTTGTTAAATAGGCATCGCATCCGGACTCAATAACCCTCTCTCTATCCCCCCTCATAGCATACGCAGTAATAGCAATAATGAGGGTATGGCTCAATGACGGATTCTCCTTGAGCTTCTTGGTCACCTTAAACCCGGTCGTGTCAGGGAGGTTCAGGTCCATTAAAATAAGGTCTGGTCGCTCTCTCGTAGCTATATCCAGTGCCTCTTCCCCACTAGTTGCCTTGAGCAAGGTGTAGTTCTTCGTTCTAAGGGTCATTTCAATGAGTCTGGTATGGATAGGGTTATCTTCCACAATTAGTATTTCCCTTTTCATCGTCTGTTCCTCTCCTCCAGATTTGGCTAACTGCTTGTTGCTAGAGGGATGGTAAAGGTGAACCGGCTTCCCTTTCGATATTCAGTGTCTACCCATATCTTGCCACCACACATCTCGACTAATTGCTTGGTCAGTGCTAGCCCCAGTCCGGTACCTTCTCTTTCTTCCCCCTCTAAAACATTTATTTGGGTAAAGGGTTCAAATATCCGCTCTTGGTCTTCTTTCTTGATACCAATGCCATTGTCAATCACGCTGACTTGACACCAATCACTATCCCTGACGGCCTCAATCTCCAGCTTGCCTTCGTCCAAGGTAAACTTAATGGCATTGGTCAGCAGGTTGAGGAGCACCTGTCTTAGTTTGGCTTTATCGGCGTAAACTTGGGGAAGACCCTCCTCTATCTCGATATCAAGGCTTTGCTTTTTTTGGACAAGTATAGGCATTATGGTGTTTCTTAGCGATTCTATTACCTCGGTCAGGGAAATATTGGTCAGTCTTAGTTCTATCTTGCCCGATTCTATCTTGGAAAGGTCTAGAACCTCGTTAATTACACTCAATAGGTATTGACTACTGCTGAGGACATCATTGAGACAATGTCTCTGTTCTTCATTAACCTTCCCAGGCACCTCATCTATCATCAATTGAGAAAAACCGATGATGACATTAAGCGGGGTACGCAGTTCATGGGACATATTAGCCAGGAAGTCAGACTTTAGCTGGTTTGCCTTTTCCACCTCTATTGTCTTTTCTATAAGTTCCTGCTGCTGCGCCATCAGCTCCTCGCTCTGCGGCTGAAGCTCTTCGTTTTGTTCATCCAGTTGCTTGCTCATTCTTTTTTTGAAGCTCTCGCTCCATGCGCTTGCGCTCGGTGATGTCTCTGGCAGTTGTCTGAATAATTGTTTTGCTGCCTATTTTCAG
>Ga0315545_1001199_pt1 | contig 25936 bp, 18 predicted proteins | sample SalMarSW160210MG_FD_203096 | JGI IMG/M metagenome (GOLD analysis project Ga0315545, IMG submission 203096) | Salt marsh sediment microbial communities from the Plum Island Ecosystem LTER, Massachusetts, United States - Salt Marsh Sediment SW1602-10 ...
ATTTCTTTCTTCTGGAACCCATCGAATTGACAGTTATAACTTGCACTCAATTGCGGATCAGTTACAATAGTCGGTCTGCAAGCCCTTTGTTTTCAAGAGCTTGCGGACTAAAAATGCTAAAATAATTCGAGTTGTCGGGGTGCGGAAGGTGCTGGTTTTCGCATTTTTCCCCAAAAAGTATGCATTCTACCAAACTGCTTATCGGTGATTGTAATAAGGCGAACTTCACCGTCAGGAGGCAAAAAATTCTTAATCCTGTGATAATGAACATCGGCATTTTCCTCACTCGAACAATGTCTAACATATACCGAATATTGTAACATACTAAAGCCATCTTTCAACAAATTTTTTCGAAAATAAGTATAGTCTTTTCTTGCCTTTTTAGTATCTGTCGGCAAGTCAAACATTGCAAAAATCCACACCGCTCTGTACCCGCTTAATATCATAATACTTATTATGTCATTCTGAACGCAGTGAAGAATCTCTTTTTATAATTCCGGTAAATCAATTTCTTTTTGCTGGCCAGCAAAGCATCTCTGTAATGAGGCCGTTGTCCGGTGCAGTCCTACCATTAAAGGGCCATTGAACCCTGCGATTGTCACCGGCTCATAAAGCAATTCCAGTAATTTTGCTTTTATATCCTGGTCGAGATTTTCGACTGGGCCGTTTTCGCAGTAGATATCTCTGACTTTCGCTTCGACAAATCCCCTGAACGGCTCGACTAAATCATCAGCTAAGCAAAAGGCATTGTATTTGTTTCGATGGTGAATCCCCAGACACGGTTGAAGACCGGCCGAACATAATGCCCTCGCAACGGCGGCTCGCAATACCATATAACCATAGTTTAGCATATTGTTAGGCGGGGGGCCATCTATTACCCTTCGAAACACCTGCTGTGAGCTTGACGAATCCATATCCTGTAAATATACCGGCCAGAATTTTCTGCTTGCCTGAGCCTCGATATTATCCGGATCGCCTGAGCGTACTTTTTGCCGTAAGGTCATTAAAGATTTGTAGATGTCACTATCTTTGCCTGCGAGTTTTGCCTGATGTTTAATCTTGGCCTGGACAATTTGTTTCCAAAGCTTCTTTTTGACCGGCTCTTTGACTTCTATCTGCTGGCGAAACCGTTCGGTTTGGATACTGTTACCCTCGATGGGCAGCAGCATACCTGCCGGATGATGATTACCTCCGCACAGAACTATCGCCGCACCACAATGCAGGAGTTCCGTAAAAACCGAATGTGTGTAAGTAGTTCCCTGATGGTCAACTAAAAGGACGCCTATATCTTCACACGGAATGCTTGCGACTTGTTCACTTTCTTCCTTGATGATCAATTGGCCGTATTTGATTGATAGACGCGTCCTTGCCGACGATATTTCGACAATCCGCTTTATCATTATATCCTCCCGGAAAATCCGCAAATAAACATATCGTCAAATCCGGAAGGCTACTTTTGAAACAAACGTAGAACAATAAACAAAATTCAACATCATGAAAAAATTATAATCTTCTCTCGAACCTGTTACACTGTCGTTTTTCCTGAACGACTTCCTTAAAATTGCCTAACATATCAACAGAATATTTTTTCAAAATACATTTTCCCCTTTTAGGTCGATAAGTAATTTTCTTTGTTTTAGGATCTATGGCATTTTTCTTATCTGGAAAAATTGAGCCATCTATGTTTTTTACGTTAACATTAGTTGTAGTTGACTCGAAAAAACTCACATAGAATTTTTTATCCTTAAACTTTTTGTCATTAATACTAATCAAATCATCCTTAAAAAGAGAAAACTTAAATTTTAGTCCTTTATCAAAAACGCCTGGCCACTGTTCATAAGGAAGCAACCTGTTGTCAGGAACATATTTATCAGGCAATGGTTTATTAGCGAAAATGTCTGTAGCATAAATCGGCACAACGTAATTTTTGCTTTCGTTGTCTGTGAAAATATCGGCTCGCACCATTTCACCAATTTTTGCATATCCCTTATTTACTTTTATGATCCTTTTGTTTTCTGATACTTCCGTTAAACTTCTTACCGTGTCTTCATGGGCTGCTGCAGTTACTTTATGCCTCTGCATTCTTGAAATAAATACATTATTTGCCTTAGATTGAATATCCTCTCTAACGGTTGCCCAGGGCTTAAACTTATTTCTTATGAAGTCAAAATGTTTATACCAGTTTTTACCTTTCTGTTCTATTTCTTTGGAGAGGTTAGATACTAAATAAACATGACCATCAGACGAGCAGGCAACAACAAGAGCATCTATAGCATGGTGAAGGTCGTTTGCTTCCCTGTCTTTATGTAATCCCCACATATACCTTAAAAAGGCTGTTACGCCGCCGCTGCGGACCTTTACCCTGCTGACTTCTTTAATATCGTCCCTCTCAGATATCGAAAAATCAAAATACTCCCGAAGATAATCCGTGATGTGCCTTGCAGCATAACGAGTATCATTAAGGTTTCTGCTTAAAAACTTTTCTTTGTCTTTCTCCGTCCAGATTTTTCTTAGCAGATTTTTTCTCTTAGGATATGGCACTCCATACATCTTTTTTATAGTATTTTCAAAATCCCTCCACTGTTGGCTATCCTTGCCATAAGTTTCCTCAAACCATTCAAAGGGTATCCTGTCCCTCTTATTTTGGTTTGCCTCTGGAGCGCACAATACTTTATTGTTCAAGCTGTCGTTAAATGACCTGCTCATAGGTATTATGTGGTCAATTTCGCAATCTTTTATATAGACCTCGTTGACAGCTCCAGTCGAATGTAATGTGATTTTCTTACTTGAATAAGTGCAAAAATAATTCTGTTGTTCAGCTAACCTGAACATCAAAAGGTTCTGTCCTTCTTCTGGGTCTAAACCATACTCCTTACATCTTTCCTCTGCTGCCTCTTTGGCTTCTTTATATCTTCTCTGTCCCTGAGAAATTTCGTTTTTCCTCTTTTCGCTATTTGCTAACTCGGTCGCAACCTCAATATGTATTTGGTCTATAGGATACTTATCATTATACTTTCGCACGATTGCATTTGTCATTTTTCTTGTCTGAGAAATAACTCTTGCAACAACAGGATTCTTTTCAAAGAAACCCTTGTAAGGCTCAAGTATGGTCTGTTTCTTGTGGTCGATTTTGCCGTATCCGCATTTTTCCTTTGCATCATTATGCAATGCGCCTGACTCCATATATTTTAAAAGATTGCTTAACGCCACTATCGAGTATCGTGCAAGCTGTTTCATATTTATAGTCAATACGGCGTTAATTATTTCCTTGTCGTTTATATTATGCTCTCTGAGATAGTTCGCTCTTGTTTCGTCGCTCTTACAGTATGTTAGAGCCTCGGCTATTGTATCAAGCTTAACAGTGTTCTCTCTGATTTGCTGCCATTTTTCTTCGCTACAATTTTTTTCGATTGCATTCTTGATTTTATGATACCCTTTGAGCTCGATGAACGTATCATTCTCAAACTGCTTTATATATTCCACTTCTCCGTTAAATGGTTTTTTATTTTTCTTGTTTTTATTTTTTTCCTCATTCTCTCTCTTAAGTTCTGCTATTGAATTTGTGTACCCTTTCAAATCTGCGAATCTGAAATTATCAGAAAGATTTAATTGTTTTCGTATATCCGAGTAATAAAGATAGATTTTTTTATATTTGGGATTAAACTTTTTAATAAAAATATCTTTTATCTCTTTGTCGAGCGTTTCAACTTCGCCGGTATCGATATTAACGATAGGCAGACTATGTTTTTCTTCAAACTGCAATTGACCGTTTTTTATTTCACATTTAAGTTTCTTATTGTATTCTGGGTTTTTTTCTGCATAATAACAAAGGTTAAAAGTAATATGTAGTTTATCTTCAAGCTCCAATGCCGTTCTTATCTGCGTAAATGTTACCCCACCGGCATTTTCATAAGCAAGGGCAATTATCTTGTCTCTTTGAGGGGCGTCTAATGTTTGTAGATTATTTTTATTATGTCCGTCAACCATTGCCAATGTATTCAGCCTGTTAAACAAGCTAAATTTTTCAGCGGTATAACTTTCTTTGGGAGCAAGGTCGGCTCCTGGAACAAATTCACATTTGCCCATCATTTTTCGCAATTTTTCTTCATCAATTGGCTCTTCATACATCAAAACATTATCAATATATTGCAACCTTAGTTCTTCTTTTGCTTTGGTATTGCCGTATTTCTGTTGTTCCTTAAATATTTCTACAATCTCATCACACAACAGTTCTCTATGTATTGAATGTTCATATTTATCAGGCGCGTTCCTTTTCCTGTTGTTTCCTTTGCTGTTTGCTTGCTTGAATGTTTCATAAAATAATACTCCTATGGTTTTATACTTTCTGTCCCTTAACATCTTTTTGATTTTTCTGAGTCCATTTTTTACTTTCTCTTTCTCGTTTTCTTTTTTGTTACCCTCTTTTTCCTTTGTTTTATTTTTTTTCAATTCTTTTTCATCTTCTTCAGGCAGAAATTCCGCCTTTGTATGAAAATAAGCTCCCCTGTGTTTTGCGATATGATATAGCACTCTGAAAAATTCAGTGTCTGTAAGTTTTCTTTCAAGGGCTTCTTTTCTAATGCGCCAGATGTCCCATTTCTCGTCTTTATTGTTGCGCTTTTTCGGTTTTAGGACTTCATCGTAGTTAAAATTATTCCCGATTAGATCAAACTCCCTCGCAAGATTTATAAGCTTTTTTAACCTTTTTGCTTTTCGGCGTATTGTCCATCGGCTCCTTCTTGCCAGCCCTCTTTTCGCTGCCAAACTTTTACCTTCCTTATCTTGTGGAAGTTGAAATACTCTGATGCCTGCATCAATTATTTTCCCGTCTGTTATCCTATATCTTTCTTGGCTTGTTCCGTCTGTTCTTTCGTCATAATATTTTTCTTCTGTAAGCTTTACTAAGCCCCAGCCAACCGAACCTACACCTATATCAAGACCTAAAATAATTCTTTCTTTATTCATTTTTTTCCTCTTTTTTCTTGACTTTCTTGTTTAATAAGTCTAATATTTTGCTTGAGTGCAAGTTATAATAAGCCTTCTAAGAAATAAGAAGGTTGCGGGGCTCCCTCATTGAGGTCCTCTCATATTATAACTATAAAGGGGCAAGTCGAGTACTTGCTCCTTTTTTCATTATTCTTATCTAATTGTAACTGATCCGTGTCTGTATGCTTGTCATAACAAGAGGGTTCCGAAAGGGACCTCGCAGGCACTACCCCGGGGAGCATTGAAAGATGCTTTCCGTGGCAAACCTTCTACTCTTTTTTATCGAAAATTCCGCTTTTACTCCGACAGGATACTACCACTATTGCTCATTTCAAGCAATGAAAAAACCATGGTAAGGGGTGCGTGAGCATTTTTGTGACGAATCACGAGTAATGAGTCAGGAGTAAACGTCATTTTCGTCAAAAAACGGGGAATTCTCTTGTATGCCCGCCGGGCGGAGGTAAAATAAATAGAAAACAGAATATTGAATACACAATACAGAATGGGGGAAATCAAGTTAAAAGCTCAAAGTAAAAAGTGAAAAGGCAAAACAATCACATAAAAATCACATATTTAGCCCCCAGATTTATCTGGGGGATGGCCGAGGCTGAAGCGACCACGGCTAAATAAAAAAAATGCAAAACAAAGCCAAATTTGGCATAAGTTCTTTTGTTAAAAGTAAATATGCTAAATATTAGGAGTTTGCAGTCAAGAAAAGCAAAGCCAATCCTGCTTCGCATAAAGCTACACAGGACAAATCCGGCGTCGTCTAACGACTACGCCGGGATAAAGGAAAACCCCACATAAAACGTGGGGCTAAAAAGTTTTCACGCTGTTTTATGGTCTAAGAATCCTTCGAGCTTTCGCGCGCGGACGGGGTGCTGTAGCTTGCGTATGGCTTTCGCCTCGACCTGCCTGACGCGTTCGCGGGTGACTTTAAAGATTCTGCCGACCTCTTCGAGGGTGTAGGTATAGCCGTCGCCTATGCCGTATCGCAGCTTGATGATTTCGCGTTCGCGGTATGAAAGGGTTTTGAGGACAGCATCGATTCTGTCTTTTAGCATTTCCTGTGTGGCCGAAGCCACAGGGGAATCGACTTCGTCGTCTTCGATGAAGTCGCCGAAGTAGCTGTCGTCGCTTTCGCCGATGGGCCTGTCTAAGCTGATAGGGTGCTTGGAGATTTTGAGCACTCTTCGCGTCTCGGCGATACTCATATCGACCTCTTCTGCGATTTCCTCGATTGTCGCTTCTCTGCCGAGCTTCTGGTGCAGGATTTTGCCGGCGCTTCGCAGACGGCTCATCGTCTCTATCATGTGGACGGGTATGCGGATTGTGCGTGCGTGGTCGGCGATGGCACGGGTAATCGCCTGGCGGATCCACCATGTTGCGTATGTGCTGAATTTGTATCCGCGTCGGTATTCGTATTTATCGACGGCCCTCATCAGGCCGGTGTTGCCTTCCTGGATGAGGTCTAAGAAGCTCAGGCCGCGGTTGCGATATTTTTTGGCGATTGAGACGACCAGTCTGAGGTTCGCGCTGGAGAGCAGTCGCTTGGTGTCCTCGTATTGAGAGAAGACGCGGTCGAGGACCTGGAGTCTCTTTTCGAGCTGCTTTGGTGTTTCGGTGACGAGCTCCTGGAGGCCGTTGAGCTCCTGTTTCATCGTCTCGATGTCTTCGGCGGTGATTTGGTCGTTGGGGCCGGCGGCGATTATCTGTTCCAACTGGTTCATTTTGTCGCAGATGCCGTGCAGTTTGTTTTTGATCGGCTGGATTCTGCTGGTACGCAGGCTGAGCTCTTCGAGAAGCGATGCGATTTTTCGTTTGGTCCTGCGCATTCGCTTGATGGCTTGCTTGGTTGTATCTTTTTCCTGGTCGGCGATGGCTTGCTTGAACAGGCTCTGGTTTATTTTGAGGAGCTTGCCGACGGTTTCGATGTTCTCGGGGAGCCGCTTTTTGAGGACGTTCTTGGTCAGGAAATGTGAGGTGCCGACTTTGATGGTTCTGTCGAAGGACATCAGGCCGTTGTGGACCTGTTGGAGTAAGTCCAGGGAGTTTTTGGCGCAATAGTCGCATTGGAGCATTTTTCTCCTGAAGGTCATCCGAGCGATTTCGATTTTTCGCGCCAGTGCAATCTCAGATTTTCTCGTCAGCAACGGTATTTGGCCCATCTGAGTCAAATACATGCGGATAGGATCGTCGATTCGGCGGGCGACTTCTTCACCGACGAGCTGTTTTTCGAGCAGCTCATCTTCATCCTTAAGATGCTGTTCTCTGTCACCCTCTTCTTCCTCCAGAGCCTCATCAGGCTCAACAAATTCATCATCATGATCTTTCCCGAGGTGCTGCGATTCCACATCCGCTTCATCGACAAGGCTGATTCCCTTTTCATCCAGCGTCGCCAACAGTCGTTCCAACCGACCGGGACTGATAGCATCTTCCGGCAGTTCTTCGTTCATTTCCTCATAAGTAAGATACCCCCTCTTCTCACCCTTTTTAATCAGCATTTTTATCTGCTTTTCAGGATCAAGAGTCTTAACGTCATGGGAAGTCTCTTCCTCGGCCGCAATCGGTTTTGATTTTTTAACCCTGATTTTCTTTGTCTTTTTTCTTGCCACAGTTTGCATCCTTTACGAGTTTATCACAACAGCCCAATCACCAGATTGAACTTCAATCACTGAAAAATAAATCCAAACCACCCAAGCCCCGATACAACCCGGACACTTCGCCGCACATATTATATCTTACGGTCCCGCATCGGCGGTTGTTCACTATACCATCCCAACGCTATGCGGATTTTCCCTTCCGGTTTTATCACTGAACCGGCGAAGATACTGCCGCTGCTGCTCCACCGTTTTGAACGATTTATTTTGCTTTTGCTTTTGATATCGTTCGATAGTATCCAAAGCCCCGGCCAGCCGGGCCTGGAAGTTACCTTTTTCCTCGCCGGCCTGCGCCAGTTCCATAATGCAATTGCCAAGCTGCACGGATTCTGTCCCGGCCAAAATCTCCCGCAGCGACGTCCCGGTATTCTTATCGAGCATTTCAAAAAGAACCCCTGCTATTTGTCCCAATATCGGAACATCGAAGAGTTCCGCTGTAATTTTTTGTTTTACAGTCTCAAACAACTCCGGCTCGTTCAGTAATACTTCCAGCACCTCACGCTGCGCCGCTGCAAACCTGCCGCGGCCGTAATCGATTCTCTGCACCCGCCTGTTTTCGGCGTTCCGGCTTGCGGCCCTTGCCGCCCGCTTGAGCCGGATATTCAGTTCGGCGTTTATCTGTTTACTGTCAAGCCCGACAATTTTAGAAATCTGGTTCACTCTAAGACCACAGTCCAAACCCGAGACATTGCCGGCCAGCAGGCCGGTCGCTACCGTCTCAAGGTACTCTTCTATCGCCGCTCTTTTACCGGCGAGCGTGTCGTCCTTGTCGAACTTTTCCTTCAGCCTGTCCCATTTGAACTTAAAGACATCGACCGCATCGCGGACAAGCCCATCGAATCCTTCTTTACCGGCGGCAAAAAGAAAATCGCACGGGTCCTTACCTTCCGGCACCGAAGCAATCTTAATATCTATACGCTGCGACAGGCAGACATCCAGCGCCCTGTTGGCGGCTTCCACACCTGCAACGTCACTGTCGAAAATCAGGACCACCTTTTTCGCATACCGCCGTAAAATACGCCCGTGTCCGGCCGTCAAACTCGTCCCCAACGTCGCAACAACGTTGCAGCAGCCGAATTGATGGGCCATTATACAGTCGGTATAGCCTTCCACGACGACCGCCGTTCCCGTCGAGACAATCTCGTGCCGGGCCTGCTCCAGCCCGTAAAGCGAATTGCTCTTGTCGAACAGCGCCGTTGTCGGCGAATTTATATACTTGGCACCTGTTTCGTTTAACGTTCTGCCACCGAAGCCAATGACCCGGCCGGTGACATCAGTAATGGTAAACATCAGCCGGTTTACGAATTTGTCCTGATTCCGGCCGGTGGTCAGGCCGGCCTGCTCCAGTAATTTCGCCGGAACCTTGCCGGCTACAGCGGCCTTAATCAAATCGTCCTGAGAATCGACAGCCAGACCGAGCTGCCATTTTTGTACGCTCTCAGGCTTTATCTGTCTTTGGGCCAGATAGTCACGGGCGTACTTGCCTTTTTTCGTATCCTGCAGGTTCTTCCGGAAGTATTTCGCCGCCCAGGCGTTCACTCTCGCCAGAGAGTTCGGATCAACCTCTTCTTTATTCTGGCTCTTTACCTGTGCCTGCTGTCTTTTTTGTATCTTTATGCCGGCGCGGTCGGCCAATCTTTCTATCGCCTGCGGAAAGGTAAGGTTCTCTCGCATCTGGACGAACTTGAAGACATCCCCGCCGGCCCCACATGCAAAACACTTGAATATCTGCTTAACACTGTTGACGTTCATACTCGGCTTATGGTCGTCGTGAAACGGGCACAAGCCGACCATTTCACGGCCTTTTTTCTTCAGGCTGACATGCTCACTTATAACGTCAACAATATCGTTGGCCTGCTGAACTTCCAGAACAATACGACTATCAAACATCCCTGCCATACTAAACCATTTCCACTAAAAAAATATCGGATATGCAATACACCTCCGAGAACTCCGCATAAGGCGGACACCCCTATTATCAACTGGTTAGAGATGGATATCCAACTACATAAATATACCCATAATCTTGAAAAAGTCAAGTCGGCTGAAAAAAACCCGCTTTTAATACTGTAAAACACCATACATGAGCAATCGGACACTTAGTCAAATCAGACTATTTGGTAGTGGGTCAGTTTGAAAAATAATATTAGAAATCTTGATGAAGGGATAAAAAAATATGTAGGAATTTTGCGCGCAAATGGTATAGAAACATATGAATCGTGCGAAGGTGGCGAAGGCCATGCTTATCCCGAACCAACGATTCGTTTTCACGGAAACAATGCAGAGGGATTCCGCGCATTAGCGGTTGCCCTTAATCATGGACTTCCGGTTTTCGCATTGCGCAGAGTATGGAATTTGCAAGATTTAGAACCTGTTGGCCCTACTTGGGAAATAGTTTTTTCTAAGCCCGAAGGTTAATTATTTTCCAGCAGCGTCCAATCTTGCGCAATGGTGGCATTTACGCTTTCCGCCAGTACCTTGTCTAATATTTTCAGGCTCTATATTGTTTCCTTCGGTGCATTCGGTGTTGTCGTGATAAACATCTTCTTTGACAGAGTGCCATGGACTTTTTCTTGGCATAATAGCCTCCTTTCAGAAAAAGTTATGGTGCGGAGTAGTAGGATATTAAAGTAATAACGTATTTTTAACAATGAAAATAAATTAATTTACTCTTTGACAAGTAAAGATGGTCGCTAAAAAGCGATTTTTTAACTTGACAATCGATTTCTGCCGATATATTATAAGGTAATGCCTAAGCGCTCAAGCAAAAAAAGAGACTTAAATCAACTTGCTAAGTCTATAGTAGATGAAGCAACAACAGACGATAAACAAAAGGATGTATCTGCAAGTAATAAGAATCCTGCGGCTGTAGCATTAGGCCGACTGGGTGGTCTTAAAGGCGGAAAGGCACGAGCTAAAAAACTCACCCCTGAACAAAGATCAGAAATTGCCCGGAAAGCTGCCCGCAAACGTTGGGGTTCCGATCAGTAATGACTGCTATAAGTTTCAAGCAAGTTTTAATCGCGGGACGTGTTCTATCTCTCCATATTTTGAAGTAAACATAATATGATTATAAAACTCGTCTTCCGTAATCCCTAAATCGTTCAGGTGAAAATCAATAAGCCTTGAATATGTTTCTGGTTTTTCTAATGGAATTGGCCAAGGCTCATTAATTCTATATCCCCTTGCTCCTATTGCTGTAAAAAGTCGCCTCTTTTTTGATTCACTGATGGATTTTATAGAAGCGGCACGCATTATAATCGCTTGCATGGCCACTTTCCATACTCGCTTTAACCGAGCTGCACTTTCCAAACTTAAAGAACGGAGATCGCTACGAATTTCTGAACGCGGCATAAGAAACTCACCAGCAAATAAATTTGCTTCATGTTCAACATCGTCTAATGCTGATGAATGGTGCATAATTGCATGTCCGATTTCATGAGCCAGGCTAAATCGATATCTTTCTCCAGGAACAGACTTATTCATGAGAAATACGGGGGGCATACCCGTTATCCAAAGATGAGCACCATCAATTAAATGTGTCCCAAAATCTATCTGAATAACTATTCCACCTGCGTTTTCTACAATACGAGTCAAATTAGCAATTGGGCCAGAAGAAACACCCCAAAGTCGTCGCACTTCTCTCGCAACTTGTTCTGGATTGTCTCCTTCTGCTTCGGGCGGAATCATGTGAAATCTGTGATCAAACTCTACAGAACGCAAGAGCCTCGAAATCTGTATATTCCGAAGATTTACTTCGGCCTGAATTTTCTTTTGTGTTCGCATAGGTATTTTCACACGCTTGCGGTGAAAAATCAGACTACTCCCAAGCGCATAAACTTGGTCAGGTTGTTTAAAAAATTCCACAGAGAAAGAAAGGGCTTTTGCAATCAGTTCAATGTGGCCTGACGTAGGCGGAACACTTCCTAATTCGTATTTACTGATCGTTGCTGGGTTGATTCCAATTGCTTCTGCAAGTTGTTTTTGTGTCCATCCACGAGATTCGCGCGCAAGGGTAATCATTGCGAAGTTGTAGTCTATAGAATTCATATTGACCTATTAGCTTTAACCAATCTTTTTGCGAATTAGATCGGTAATTTCTTTAATTTTTCTTGATTGTTTTTCGCGGATTTGTAAATTGTAATCATCAACCGCGATTTCTTCTACTTCGGGTTTTTCGTAGTAGCAGATGGTTTTAATAAACTCTGAGCATCTATGTCGTTCCCGAATCAATACTAAACGTTGCATCCACCAACAAGGTTTTCCGCCCTCAGTAAAATCATCAGCAACGTCATATCCAATTGTTGCGGTGATCCGAGGTGAACTTGATTCATCCTCTAATGGAAATAAAAGACCTTGATCATAAATATATTGATTCCTGACAGTAGGACATCGCCTGATTTGTCCATCGCCATGTCTTCCCCAACAAAGAGCAAGGGAATCAGATTCTTTAGGATTTATGATTATGTAATCTTTGCCCTGCCCATCCGGTTCCTCCACAAACTCAAGTATAGGAGAGAAATCTTCACATATTGGTTGCAATACATTTCGGATGGCTCTGTGCATACAGTTCGCCCGTTCGATTTTTGTTGGATTTCCGAGTTGTGGAACTGTGCGAATAACATTATCCCACGCGAGTGGAAACGCTTTAGAGAGGCCCTCTTCAAACGGCTCAATAGCTTGTGCAATCTCTGTGTTATTCATTCTAAAAACTCCAAAAAAATATATTGGCATTACAAATATTAATTATTATAATCGACTATTGCGCAAAATCAAGGTAAAAAATGCAAAATCAGAATATTTCTTTAATCCCTTTGTATATAACAAGTTACATATTTAGAAGTGCATATTAGAACGGTTTTTTAAAAAATATTTCTTGACAAAGCATGAGCGGTCATGCATAATGGTCAGTATGAATAGATTAAATAAAGAAAAATGTGTTCAGGTGATTGCGGCTCTTGTAGAAGGCTAACTAATGGATTCAGTAAAAAGTTTGAGAATTTGAACGCTGCCTTGAACCTACATTTTGCTCATTACAATTTTTGCAGGATACATGGTTCTTTGAAAATGACACCGGCTATGAAAGCAGGGATAACAGGGCATATTTGGAGCACTGAGGAAATATTAAATTTTTCGAATTAGAGCAGTACTCAAAAATTATTATGTTATAAACCTTCAGGTGTGGACTGATTTTTAAATTGGCTGGGATTTGTCAGTATATCTCCATATACCTGTTCAACAATCAGTTGTGCAATAGGCATTCCGGGGTGAAGAAGGAATGGAATTTCACAAAGGTTGATGATCTCAAGTGTGAGTTGACCTGACCAATCAGGGTGAATAGTAGGTGCTGTGAAGTGAACAAGAAGGCCACATCGCGCACGACTACTCTTGCCTTCAATTCTACCAGACAAGAATGGTGGGCCTTTGTCTATAGGAAACGCAATACTCTCCAAAGTTTGTGCCAAAATGAAACGCCCTTTTTCAAGGTAATATGGCCGACGTGCGTCGAGTGTTTCTCTTTTTGAATTCTGTCCAATAAGAGTTGCTATACTTCCTGCATGCCCAAAATCATAAGCAAATGGTCCCGCTTTAGGTTCGGTAATCTCATAGCCAAGCCGTAAATCTACAGAGTGAGTATCATATGGGCAATACTTTTCACCCACCTTTTTTAAACGAGGCGTAGGCTCAGGATCGATGATAAGACGTCCTTCATCAAGTGCTTTATGCATTTCAAGATTTGAAAGAATCATCTTATAATTATTTGAGTTGTGTTTGTTTAACTGTAATACTCCGTCCGTTCTCAAAAGTTGGTCGAGGAAGATTTATTAAAACAAGGTCGTCTTTTTGAGCGGCCACAGAAACAGAAATCATTCCACTCACAGGCTTATCTAGTGATGGTTCTTTGCTAAATTTAAGACAGTCTTTGGGAACAAACAAAGAAAATTCTGTCTCATCAAACATTCGAGCTTTTACTGCGTATTCACCTGTAAATTGTCCTTGGGCAATCTCGCAGTCCAACCATTTAGTCATATTTATATCCTCCTTTTCCTATCCATTTCACAGAAGCAAACATTTATGTTGAACCTTATATGAATATCTCTAAGGTTATATTTTATCTATTCGGCGCTTTCCAGTTATTTTAATCAACCTATTCCACAAAGAACTGTAAGTATAAAATGATAAATATATTATGATAATTTATTTATATTAAAAATTCTACATTTTTCTGATAGATTTACTTGTTTTATTTCATTTTGTTCATTTTATTAAAAAATCAAATTAGGACACTACCGACTGCCGGGTAGGATTTAGATCATCGATACTTCAATTCTGCTCAGCACAGGTTCACTCGACGGATTTAACACTGCAATCGAATTGCAGGAGTTGTTTTTAGCTAAAAAACGGGGATTTTGAAAAATTTTATCAGAATTTTGAAGATAAACGACGGTCGCGAGCGTCTATATACATAAAGAACAGATTTTCGGTAAAGCTATATGAACAGTAAAGGATACCAGAGATGGATACTCAGGATACAATCAATTTAGGTCACAAAGCCAAATACGAGACGGAAGACTACATCAACCGTCACCTGAACGACCACGCAAAAGGCTGGCCTAAACTCTGCCTTTGCTGTTCGACCAGCGCATGGCCTAACCGATCCGAGTTACCAACAAAATGCAACCTTAAACGGCAAACTTAAGGCGGACTATACACCGGACCAGTTCGCCTTGAGTATAGCCGATCTAAAGCCGAAGCTATCGAAAAACTACGGAGTTGTTTTGGTTCTGGCTTTGGGATTGGTGTTGTCTTTGGCCTTGATTACTTCCAGCAGCTCAATCTCAAAGATAAGGGTGGAATTGGGCTGAATACTCGGATTTCCCCTTTCTCCGTAAGCCAGATTAGCAGGTATATACAACTGCCACTTGGAGCCTGTCTCCATGAGTTGCAGGGCTTCCGTCCAGCCTTTAATTACGCCTTTAACTGCAAACTCGATAGGCTTATTACGTTTATAGGAACTGTCGAATTCCGTGCCGTCGATTAAAGTGCCCCGGTAGTGAGTTTTCACCTTATCATCGAGCGTGGGTTTTTCGCCGGAACCCTGCGTGATGACTTTATATTGCAGACCGCTCGGCAGCACCTGCACACCTTCTTTGGTTTTGTTCGCATCGAGAAATGCCTGTCCTTCGGCGAGATTCTTTACAGCCTGCTCCGCTCGTATGGCCGCCTGTTTCTCCCTCATTCGCTTCAGGAAAGCCGTCTTCAATTCCTTGGTTTCAGCCTCACTAATCGCCGGCTCCTTACCCGCAACGACTTCTCTTATTCCCAGTATCACCAGCTCAAAATCAAGACCGTAATCCTGCTTGATAAAATTCTGAGCCATCTCCACCCCGACAACATAGCTGACCTTCTCAATTTCCGTATTTAATGAAATCTCTTTGTCGGACGCAGCTTCGCCGCCGGACTGCCGCAGCGAGGCAATCAAATCCTGTTTCTTGGCAAGGTCTTTTTCCTGTGCGGCAATTTTTTGCTGCAGTTTCTCTATCTCGGCACTATCCTTTTTCTCAGTGGCGGCAAGCTGTTCCTTCGTCTGCTCGATTTGCAGGTTGCTCGCCTCTAACTCGGCCTGGATCTCGTCTATTTTCGTTTGTTGTGTTTCTTTTTCGGTTCGCAGCTCCTGCAGCTCCGAGTCACAGCCATTTACCAGCAAGACACAGGCACATACAAAAACAATCGCTGAAAGTTTGACAGTTCGCATCATTTAATCCTTTCCAGGAAGATTTAAGATATTTTTCCGATCGTTCATAAAATCCTTGAGCACTTTAATTCATAGACTATACAGAAAACTGGAAAAACACGAAAGTGTTTTTGCTGAAATTTCCGGAAAACTTTGAAACGATGACCGACAAAACTCAACTCTCGGCAGGACATCCTTCCGACGGTAAGCGTCAAGCTCCAACGCTCTAAGTTCAGTGTCACAAATAAGTTCGGAACAGGAAAGCCGAACCAATCCCGCGGGTTTATAAGATATGACAGAACTATATTTTTCTTGCAAAGCATTCTGTGCCGCATAATATACGGTTATACAATGAGTTTTTCTCTGCTGAAAGCGTGCCATTAGCAAATCGAACTGTTACAATTGGATTCCGGTTGAGGCCGGGGGGATGAACAAAGCGAAAATGCTGACGTAAGAACAACGAAGCGATTTTCTTTGACGGGCACAGCCGTAAAAACATTAATTAAACAAGATAGGCGGAAAATTACATGGGTGCAGGATTATCAACAGATAATATCGAAGGTGTATCCATCGTCTTATGCGGACAGGCGGGACAGGGCATTCAGACGGTCGAACATCTCCTGACGCGAATCTTCAAACTTGCCGGTTTTAACGTCTTTGCGACAAAAGAATATATGTCACGCATACGCGGCGGAGTGAACTCTACGCAAATCCGGATAGGTTCGGGCCCCGTTCAGGCTTCGGTGAGCAGGATTGATATTCTTATCCCTTTGAACAAAGGTGCTTTGCAACATATGGAATCCAGAATCTCGGACCGAACACTCATACTGGCGGACAAAGATATCATCGGGGGCAAGGCCGAACAAGCAGGGCACAAGTTTTTCGACCTGCCGTTTACCGGGACGGCTACCGAAATCGGCAACAAGATTTATTCGAACGTAGTCGCCACTGGTACGATAGCCGTTCTCTTCGGTGTCGAACTTCGGACGGCGAGCAAATATGTCGAACATTTTTTCTCCGCCAAATCCGGTGATATCGTACAAAAAAATCTTGCCGCCTTGAAAAAAGGCTTCGAACTCGGCGCCGGTCTGGCAAAATCCTCCGAAATCGAGTTCGATATTACAAGTGACGCCCGCGTCCGGGAACAGGTTCTCATCAGCGGCAGCGAATCGGTGGCCCTCGGCGCAATCGCCGGTGGCTGCAATTTCATCGCCTCCTATCCCATGTCACCGTCAACGAGTGTGCTGGCGTTTCTTGCCGGGCACGCTAAGGAATTCGGCATCGTGGCCGAGCAGGCCGAAGATGAAATCGCCGCTGTCAATATGGGACTCGGAGCCTGGTACGCCGGGGCAAGGGCGATGGTGACAACTTCCGGGGGCGGCTTTGCCCTGATGACCGAGGGAGTAAGCCTGGCGGGAATGCTCGAGAGCCCTATGGTCATTCATCTTGCACAGAGACCGGGTCCTGCTACGGGGCTGCCGACACGAACCGAGCAGGCTGACCTCGAACTTGCTCTTTACGCCGGGCACGGCGAATTCCCACGAATCATATTCGCACCAGGAACGATTGACGAGGCCTTTTACCTGACTCAGAGAGCGTTCAACCTGGCCGATAAATATCAGGTGCCGGTACTTGTTCTCACCGATCAGTATTTTATGGATTCGTACTACAATACGAACGCCCCCGATTTATCGCAGGTAAAAAATGAAATGCACATCACCCGGACCAAAAAAAAATATCAGAGATATGCATTCACTAAAAGCGGGGTCTCGCCGAGAGGCGTACCCGGTTTCGGAGATGGATTGGTCGTCGTTGACAGTGACGAGCACGACACGGCCGGGCATATCACCGAAGATCTCGATATAAGAATCAGGATGGTTGACAAAAGACTCGAAAAAGGTAAATCTCTCGAAAAAGATATTCTGCCGCCGGAATTTACCGGGCCGGAGAATTGCAGGAATCTTGTTGTGTGCTGGGGCTCGACATACAACATTGCAGCCGAAGCGGTGCGAAATATAGGCAGCGACGATTTGGGATTGCTGCATTTCAAACAAGTGTACCCGTTGCCGGATGAGACAATCGATTATCTGCGTAAAGCCAAAAAGACAATCATCGTGGAAAACAACGCAACATCGCAATTTGCAAAACTGATAAAGCTCCATACGGGAATAGACATCGAAGATAAAATCCTCAAATACAACGGCCTGAGTTTTTACGTCGAAGAGTTGACCAAAAAGCTTAAAGATATATTGAATTAGGAACAAAGCTGTGGATACTCAAGTTTTTGATTTGAACGATATTGACATCGCCTGGTGCCCGGGGTGCGGCAATTTTCCCATTCTCAAAATACTTAAACAAATCCTTGCCCGGCTGGGAATCGAGCCGAAAGACCTCGTCCTTGTTTCCGGGATCGGCCAGGCTGCCAAGATTCCCCATTATTTCAGGACGAACGTCTTCAACGGACTGCACGGTCGCGCTCTTCCGGCGGCGACGGCGATAAAAGCCGCCAATCCGGCGCTAACCGTAATCGCCGAGAGCGGAGACGGTGACATGTACGGAGAGGGGGGCAACCATTTCATTCATACGATACGCAGAAATCCCGATATCACGAACATAGTTCACAACAACATGGTTTACGGCCTGACCAAAGGCCAGGCCTCGCCGACCAGTCAAAAAGGATTTGTCACTCCGGTTCAGGTCAACGGCGTCTTCCTCGAACCGTTCAATCCGCTGGCCGTGGCCGTCGCCCTTAACGCCGGTTTCGTTGCAAGGGCCTTCGCAGGTGACATCGAACAGACTTCGGATATCCTGGAAAAGGCAATCAGGTTCAAAGGCTACGCCCTCGTGGACATATTTCAGCCGTGCGTCTCGTTCAACAAAATAAATACAAACCAGTGGTTCAAAGAACACACATATTACCTCGAGGATCATGACCCTTCGGACAGACAGAAGGCTTTCGAGAAAGCAACCGAAACCGACCGATTGGCGCTCGGCGTCTTTTACACAAGTCCGCAGAAACCTTCTTTCGAGGAAAATATCGGTGCCTATCAGGAAGAACAGGCTCCTTTGTACGAACGTGAGCCGGACATAAAGAAACTACAGACCCTTATCGATACCTTCAGGACTTTTATTTAATACAACTCTCCTCCGGTGGTAATTGCGAATAAGGTGCAGCCGGTCCCGGAAATCTCTCCCCGCCGTTATTATGACCGGTGGATTCAAGCTTACTTCTTATCGAAACAGCCCAGGTCCCAATCGTCAAGCCACTTGATAGTAAAAGTGCCATCGGGATCTATCGTAATAGGCAGCCATACGTAGCGAGAGTCATAAAGCCGCCTCGGCGTCCAGCGGTCGGCCATGAAAATAAAACAGCCCGGCCTGCCGGAGACCGGTAAAACACACGTGCTCTGCGTCCGGAAAGTTATCTGGGCATCGGGACCGACACACGGATTACCCTTCGATTCCCAGGGGCCGAGGATATTGTCGGCCGCGGCATAGTCGGCGGCGTTGGGTCGCCAGCCGGTGCAACCCGATGTGATAAGATAATAGCGTCCATTATATTTGAACGGGGCCGGCGCTTCGCGATACCTGCCGACAAGCACCCTGGCCCAGGTCTTGTTTTCCACCACCGGCGTCTCGGGGGCCGTGAACTCGTCGTTGAGCCTGACGATATACAATGACGCGTTGTCCTCGGACGCGTAAAACGTGTAGGCGCGGCCGTCGTCGTCAACGAACAGATTCATGTCACGATATGTGCCGCCGAATTCCTCCTGCCGGTCGGGGTTATTATCCTCGTACTCGAAGTCGTACCGGACCGGCCGCATGTGAGCAAGGAAGGTAAACGGACCGGCGGGGCGGTCGCCGACGGCAATCCCGGCCCTGGCGAAATGATAGCCCATTTGCTCAAGGTGCATCCACATTACATATTTACCCGTGCGCGGATTGTAGATGACCTTGGGCCTTTCAATAAAAGACTTTTCGCGGATATCCTCAGGCAGGGCACTGTGCGGCAGAGCAACGGCTTCATGTTTCCAGTTATACAAATCTTTCGAGCTGTAGCAGGACACTCCGGTTAGTTGCCCCGGCGTCCTGTCTTCGCCGTACCAATAGTAGGTATCGTCGCGAACAAGAATGCCTCCGCCATGCGCCTGAATGGATTTGCCGTCCGTATCCAGCCAGACCTCGCCGGGAAGGAAGCGCCTGAGTTCGGGCCGTTCACCGGTTGGTGTCACCGGGACTGCGCTGGAGCTTCGATTCTCAGCCGACAGGTTTATTGTTACGACCAGTACGAGTAAGTAAGTAATTAATTTCATGTTCCCGCCCCTTCAAATCGTAACCAGCGAAACTTTTAGAAAGTATTTTGCAACACATACTGCTTTAAATATTATCTCTTCAGAAAAAATGATATGAAAATCGGAGTTTTTTCTCTGTTTTTTCAGAAAAATCCTCGGTATCTATAAATTCATCTTAGTTGAAGTCAACGGTGGGGCGGAAAAGACAGCGAATTCCTGTAGTGTTTTATCTCAAACAAAAGAGGCCTATACCCACTCTTTCGGTATAGGCCTCGAAATGATGCAAATCTATAGCCTTATCGCCTTTTATCGCCAAAAATTGAATAAAGGCCGGGCTAAAAACAGAGAATAAGTCACTTACGGAGCCGGATCTGAGAGAAACTCCACTTCGCCCGGCGTAAGAGCTTTGTTATATATCCGGACTTCATCAAGCATTCCGGTGAAACGAGTCTCCTGGGCAGTATTGCCGGCGTTAGCCCTGGCTCCGATATACGTATTGTGCGTTGTCGGGCCTATTGTAGTATTGGGATCCGTAGTAACCATCGCATCTTCGACGCCGTTTATATAAATGCGCTTTGTGTTATTTACGTTGTCATATACACAGGCAATATGGATCCATTCGTTAAGCGGCGGAGCCGAGTCACTGGGAGTATCTTCATTACCTACGCCCCGTGTCGTGAAACACACACTGTTGTTGCTGTATCTTCGTACCTGCCAGCCCTGGCTGCCTTCACCACGATTGCTCACCATGACATTGCTCCAGCTTGTTGACCAGGCTCCAATATTTGCCCAAAGCGAAATACTCAGGCTCCCTGCAGGATTAAACTCGGCCCTGTTCCCGAGATTCACACACTGGTTAGTTCCATTGAATTCCTTCGCTGTGCCGTAACCAGCCGGCCCCTGCACGTACGAGGGAGAGCCGACCTGAGTTCCATGCAGGCCGTTGCCGGAGCTATCCTCTACATTGTTTTCCAGCGCATAGTATGCAACAAGACCGGAGTTGCCGGGATCCACCGGTTCCGGTATAAGCGGCGCCGACCGATACAGCCGAATATCGTCGATAAATATCGTCCCTGTGCCGCCGGCCGCACCTGTTTTCTCAATACCAATCGTCAGCAATGTCACATTGCTTTGATTGATACCCAGAGAAGCAAGATCAATATTCCATTGCGTCCATCTTCGTCTTGCTATATTAACACTATCACCATCATACAGAACCTTGGCATTATTAATCTTTATATATATCTGCTCCGTAGTGGTATTGTCCGGATCACCATGGAACCACAGCACCAACGTCTGGGAATCACCAAGACTCCAATCCCGGCCGACAGGCAGATCATCCGTACTCACTGTAACCTCCGAAATACCTGCCGTCGTGTTATCATAGAATAATGGTGCCGATTGGAAGCCGCCGTGAACAATCTCAGTTTCGACAAAATGCTCATCATCGGTAAAAACCGGTTCGGGATAACCCATTGTCGAGCCGTTTATTGTCGGATTATCATACCCGTCAATCCACGTCAAATATATCCTGTTACTGCCTTCTTCCCCTATATCAATATCATTGTAGGACTCGAAATCATCGACAACAAGATACTCCTGCGCTGTAAAGCTCCATATCTCACCCGGCCAGACATCAACGGCATTGACCTCATCCACTCGCCAGTAGTAAGTACTTTCCAGGACCAGTGACAACGGACCGACGCCGGCCTGGCTTACGGTATCCACGGGCGCCGTCCCATCCTCGACGGCCTGCTCGTCGGTACTTATGTACACATGGTGTTCATCCGCTTCTCGTCCGGCTCTCCAGCTCAGAGTCACATCTACGGCAACATCCGCTGCTTCATCCGCCGGATAAGGCTCACTGGCACTGACGGGGATGGTCAAGAAGCGAACTTCACTTAAACCAAACTGGTTGAAGAGGCCGTTACTCCAGTTGCTCGAAGCGGTAATCCTGACATATTTAGCCGCTACATCGCCAAAAGGAACGATGGTATTGGCGGCGTAATTGCTGCTTCCGGGCGCGATAGCAAATTCGGTAATATCAGGGACCTGAGTCCAGTCGGCTCCATCTGTTGAATACTCAACCGTGACATCTTTAAAACCATAAAAGGCAAGAACCGTCGGACCATTATAATTCCAGACCAACATCTGATTGAGCTTATATACCTTATCGAACTCATACTTAATCCACGCGGGTCCTGAGGTGTCCGGGTCTGTAAGCCACATATCATCTACGTTCTTGGAATGTAAATCACCAACTAAACCTGAGCCGTTGATAGTATTTTCAGGCCCTTGAATACTTTCATCAACGGTAAAACTGGAAGCTTCAGCAGTAATATTCTTCCCGAGTATCGGGTACAGGTAAGATTCGACCGTAAAGCTCCAAACTTCACCTTTGAATTCCGTCAAATCCGGCGGTGCATTTACTTCATCAACCATCCAATAATACTTTTTGCCGAATTCCAGACGCCCGGGATTATAAGAAGCGGTATCCAGACCCGGGCCGACAAGGAGCGGACTTGACGCGTCGGCAGTGTTGACATCATCGAAATTAGTTCCAAAGTAAACGTTATGCGTATCAGCATAAAATCCCGCTTCCCAGCTTAAAGTCACATCTCGCGGTACATCAGGCGCGCCGTCAGCCGGATATGGTGTCATAGCGAGACCCAAGGATATACCTGCCATAGTCGCCTGAACTTCGGCTTCATTCAAGGCATGGTTATAAAATCGTACATCATCCAGCATACCTTCGAAATAATTCTGCTGTCCGGTATTAGACTCGTTGGATATAGCTCCTATATACAAATTCTGTGTGGCCCCGGTTAATACTCCCCCCGATTCAATATCCCATTCTGCATCAACTTCACCGTTGAAATAGATATACTTCTTACTGTTTACGCTGTCATAGATGCAGGTAATATGAACCCATTCGTTCAACGGCGGAACTGTATTGCTCGGAGTATCTTCCACACCATCAATCTGGTGTCCGATACCTCTTGTTGTAAAAGCTAAAACATTGACGGGCATTGTGTAAGTATCGGGGTGTTGCGAAGACCACCAGCCCCCGAACCTTCGCAGGCACCAGCCGACGCTGTCTTCACGATTACCAATCGGACTATGTTCCCACTCCACCGACCAGTTCCCGATTTTAGTCCATAGTGCAACGCTAAAACTTCCGGATGGATTAAATATCGGGTCGTTCCCGATTTCCACACAGTCGTCAACACCATCGAAAGACAACGCACCACCGAGTTTACCTGCAATCCACGTCGGGTCATTGAGCAGGATTCCATCAAAATCGCCCGCCGAGTCTTTCGCAATAGTACCCGAGCCGTCATCGAGCCTCCAGTTAGCGACAAGGTCGGCCCAAACATGACCAGCCGTACTCAATACCAATACGGCAGAGAGTAAACAAATCAATCTTTTACACATAATATGCCTCCTTAAAAGGACTTGTTTATTGAATGACAATGCCTTGACTACATTCCAAAGCGCTGTCGTATTAAAAAACTACCCAAAGTTAATTATACCTCCAGAGGAACCTTGTGCCTATGCGGCACTATTCTTCGGAATTGAACACCACCTTCCTTATTTAAGAGTACTTGATGAACCAGCCTGCATGAATAGTGCCTATCAAAGACACAACACGGCTATTATACCTCACTAATTAAGAATATTAAATACGTTATAAGTAATATCGGTACTAAATGGACGCTGTTTGAAAGAATTCATTTAAATCCACAAAGTATGTTCATACTATAATGTGGGCAGGGAATTTGCAAGGAAAAAGTGCAAAAGACTGACCGAAAATCTGCCTTTTCCGTCCCACCAAAGCCTGGTCGGGCCAATTGTCATCGCGAATGGGGCCTTTTGATTACACTTGGAATAAACTCAGCCGAGCACGGTAAGGCTAAAAAATTGAGACATACAGTTAGGAGCAAAAAAGCCGTTGGTTTTTTGCTAGGGCCTGTTCGATATGGTCGGCCGCTTTGGCGTCGTTGTCACGGGCTTCAAGGATAATCGGAGCGATCTGTCGGCGGATTTGGGGCTCGGCAAACTTTTTAACCTTATCATCAGATCGGCCTATCCCACCTACAAGAGACCATATTTTCCCTTAATGTTTGCTCGCTTTTGGAATCGTTCGGGTCTTTTGAAACAATACGATGTGCGTAGCCGATAGCATCGTAAGCACGTGCAATAAATTCATTTTCATCCGGATGTTCGCTGATGATACCGACATTGTCCATGTGCCAGCCGGGATTGAAGTAATTGAATTCGGATTGTTCGCCTGTTGGTGTCTTTTGGGCTGTGCCGGAGTTTTGATTCCCGGTCGGCTGTTGACCTATAGAAATCGTAAAATTATTTGGATTTCATTATCGCTCGAATCGCCTCTTCAAGTTTCTCCGCCCTCTGGGAACCGATTAGTAGTCGCCCGCCGTCTTTAAATATCAATTGGACGCCCTTATTGCCGCTTACGTTATATGCCTTACCCTTTCTGAATATGCCGCATCTTATCCCCCAGCCGCCATATTCCCGGATCGGTTTGTACTGTCGAGTGTAACACTCGCTCAAACCATCCACAGAAATTTTTTTGAAACGAATATGAAAGGGAAAATAACGGACATACAAACCATCCGCGCGGACTTCCGTTTCAAATTTCAGGTACAAAAAAAGAACCGCAATCGCTATCGGTATACCTACTCCGACAAGGATGGGTAAAAGAATATCCTGCATATTCAGCGAGCCTCGACCGGAAGACATTTCCCATACCGACTTGATGCTAAGCACCGCCGCCAAGACCATCGATATATATACAAACCAGCGAAGCAACGGAGAAAACTTCTGCTGCTCACGATAGAAAAGGAGTTTTTCTTCATTCATTGTCAATCCTCTTCATTTTGCCAGGCCATCGAATCAGAAACATTCACTACTTATGCAGTGATTCAATTCCACCATAAACTGCTTTCTTAAACTATCTCTTTCTCGTACAGACCTTTTGAAGATTTAAAAGTATCACCCAAGCCCGGATAAAACAAGAAAAAAGTATTAATGCAAATGTATTGCTGGTCAGTTCGTCAGCGATTTTGTTTACTAAATAATTGTAAGGACTATTTTAGCTTTTTTCCTCACACGATACATGCACTGTTTTAAGCAGGTCCTTTGCCGAAGTAACGCCTTCGGTCTCCGTAATCAGATGATCGACCGGCTCGTATTGGTCCGTTCTGCCTGTCAACGCAAGGCCGGCGCCGATTGTGCCGCTTTGCCTGATAAAATCTCTCCTGCTGTATTTTTCATTCATCATATTTCTCCTGCTTTTTATGATTCCCAAACAATCCAAATATCGTATTATTTCAGTGTCGCTAAAAAAGTCTCTATTCGATTTCCTGTGTCACGACCTCAAGGATTTTTTTCTCTCGTTGCTGCAAAAGGTTACCAAGCGGGGCCAGACTCATGCGATACAGGAGGACAAGCAGTCCCAGCAACACCGCCGATAGCAGGATGTTCGTAACGCCCGCCGGCAGCCGGCCTAATTTGGATAAGAGCAGTCCAAGCGCCGGTACGGAAAATACCGGAAGCATCATAAGCGGAAACAGCATGTGCGAAAAAATTACCATTACTGTTGTTATGGTCGTTGTTTTGGTCGGTTTCATCGAGCCCGGGGCAATGCGGTAAGGAACGAGCACGGATACGAGATTGCCCGCCATGCTGAGCAGCAGGAAGGCCGCCATCAACTGCAGTGCCGCGGCGAAAACAATCACAACAGGGACGCGCCCGGCAAATTTAACAAACAATAGTAAAACCAATCCTATGATTAGTACTATCGGCAGACACGCAAGATTTTTACCCAGCAGAACCCGTCGTCGGGGCACGGGCAGCAAAACGAGCATACGGAATCCGCTGCGGTCCGTGCCGAACAAATTGAACATGAGTTGAGTCATACCGAAAAATGTCACTGCCACGGCCCCTGTCGCGATAAACGGCTTGTAGGCGTCACTGAGACCGGTCGAACGTCGTATGAGGATCGCTCCGCCGCAAACCAGCATTATTAAAAGATTCGTCGCCAGCATCATTTTTATTTCGGGTGCTCTTTTCATGGAGCGATAAAATACCGAGGCCAGCGCCGAAGTTTCCGCCGATACGCCGGGCAACTGCCATACGGGACTTTCCTTTCGGATATGGACTACCTTTTCTTTCTTTCGCTTCACTTTCTTTTTCGCGATAACCGACTGTCCCTGATAGAAACGAACGGTCGAGCGATA
>Ga0315545_1001201_pt1 | contig 25870 bp, 23 predicted proteins | sample SalMarSW160210MG_FD_203096 | JGI IMG/M metagenome (GOLD analysis project Ga0315545, IMG submission 203096) | Salt marsh sediment microbial communities from the Plum Island Ecosystem LTER, Massachusetts, United States - Salt Marsh Sediment SW1602-10 ...
ATAATCCCGCCAAAGGCGGGACTGAAAACGTTTTCAGTTCTAGGTCCAATCTATGGCATATTATCAACTAAATCTAACCTTTTTACCAACACGAAACTTCCATTAAACCTTAATTTTCGTCTTAGGTTGCTTTAAGTTCTTGATTCATAACTTCTTTAGCTTTACATTGGACTGATTTAAGTTGTGGCACAAGTTAAAGAGGTTAAAAATGGTAAAAAAAAACAGTGCATAAAGTGTGGTTCAAAAAGAACCAAAAAGTTAGGAAAATATCAAAGAACCATTATAAACCTAAGAGGTAAAAGAAAAGTTGTGGTTCAGAGATGGTGGTGTGAAGATTGCCGATTCGTATGAATACATACGCAAGGGTGAGGGGCAATCAAGTAAAGTGTAACAAATGCGAAGCATTCATACGAATTTTCGTGCGTTTGTATTAATTATTCCGATTTTGTTTTTCCCCAGCAAAACGAAAAACTGATTTTGTGAATGTTCCCCAAAACTGAATGATTCGAATAACCGTAATCAAACACAAGCTTATCTTTGTTGAATCCGACTCCAAAGGCATAGCGAGCAGGAGAGGTTTGAATGCCAAATCTCAACGGAAGATTTTTCAAAAGCTTGATTTCCTGTCCTAAATGAAGCTGTTCTTTGTATCTTTCCTCATAGGAAAGGTCAAAAAGCAAAGTCACCTCCGGGAAGGGAAACACAGCCAAGCCAAAAGAGAAGACGGTGGGGATATCATCTGAGTTTTTCACCAACTCAGGCTGATTTAGATTTCTTGCCACAAAACCCAATTGAAACCTATGATTGACTTTATAGGTCGAGCCCACATCTATTGAAAAGGTGGAAAGAGCATCATATCCCGACGAAAAAGAAACCCGCATGTATTTGAAATTGGAGCCAAAAGAAAGAAAATCTTTTATTCTGTAGGCAAAAGCAAAACTGAGCACACTTTCTTGATAATAATTGCTTTTCCCGAATATGTAACATCCTGCTCCCACCGAAAGGAAACGAAAAGGAAAAGCTAAGAAGAGTTCTCTTTCTGAAAGCTCGTCCAGATCAAACAGACGGGAAAGGTTGGCTTGAAATCCTCTCTCGCGAAGAAATCCTAATGCTCCCGGGTTAGTGAAGAAGCAGGTTGGTTCATCCGTCATGGCGATGGAGGCATTGCCCAGGCTTAGTGCTTTCGCACTTGAGCCGCAATTGTCAAATGCCGCTTGAGAGGAGGATGAACAAAATAAAAGAATCAAAACAAAGAAAATTGACCTTTTCATATCTTACTTTCCGGAGTGGAAAACTTCTTCTATCTCTCCCCCTGAATCCCGCTCTCCCTCGTCATTGGCGGGATTCTCAACATGAAATGGAGAGGGAGATTCAGAGGGTGAGGTTACCTTTTCGCCACTACCACAGTTGTTTTCTTTTGGCTGTAAGAATCTCCTGTAGCTTCTGCCCAAACGACGTATATGCCCACACGAACAGTTTTATTTTCATCATCCTTTCCATCCCATGAGATTTCTCCAGACACCCGCGGCTCGTCCTCCATAAGAGTCTTTATCAATCGTCCCTTCATATCATAAATTCTCAAAGTTAGTTCTGACATCATGGGCAAGGTATAACGAAAAATAGCTTCGTCCTCAAATCCATCCCCATCCGGGGAGAAAGGATTAGGTTCTATGCTCAGTTCGATGTTATCTGAATAGGAGGTGCTAACACTATTCTTTTTTCCGGGAGTGCTTTTGTCCGAGGCAACACAGCAGAGCCAGATATCTTCCTCAGAAGATACCCTCTCCAAGGAAACACCATCTCCACAATCCTGATCCCAGGTGAAGGTTTGGACATTGTTATCTGGATCCACCAGGCTGATAGTGCCTCCGGTGTTGGTCAAACTCATCTTGGCTTCGATAACAGAAAGACTTTCCTCTGGAGCATCTCCCCAGATGCCACTTCTGTCTCCCCACCAACCTTCAAAGCTGATCGAGTCGGGAGGCTCGGATAAAAGCCGGCGGGCAATGATCAAAAATCCATTGGCGGGAACAATTGTGCCGGCAGGAATCCACGTGGTATCATCCTTGCAGATGAAAGCCCATCCTTCCAGATCGTGTTCTGTCGAATCGGCATTAAAAAGTTCCACCCATTCTAATGTCTTATAAGATCCGGGTTCGTTCGCCAGCATCTCGTTGAGGATTACATTAGCAGTAGAGGAAATACTTTGCTGGGCAAAATCTGGTTTTACAAAAGTCAGATTGAAAACAAAGGACAAAAAGAGGTAAGAGAAAATTATGGAGTGTTTTGAAAGATTGTTTTTCATATTTCTTAAATGTATTCCCAACGGATTTATATTCCCAACAGATTTAACAGATTAAACTCATTTTTTGCATTGGGACCAAATTTCTGTGTTTCTTACCTCTCTCCCTCTGTCCCCCTCTCCATTCCGTGGAGAGGGAGATACAGGGGGTGAGGTCTGGCCTCAATGCTTCTGTTAGGGTGGGCGTTACACCCCTGCCCTTCTTATGGACAAGGGTATAACCCTTGTCCGAGCTGAGAACATATTCCCAACAGATTTAACAGATTAAACAAAGCTTTTAAACCATTTCCTCTTCTATCTGTTTCATCCTTTCATCTGTTGGGTATCTTTTCATCTGTTGGGAAAACTGACCCAAGCATCTTACCCTAAAGTTTCCCCGTTAGGGTGGGGGTTGCACCCTCACCTTCTTACGGACAGGAGTACAACTCCTGTCCGAACTGGAGCTCACTCTTGCCTGCGAATACATTTGCAGAACCCATGATAGTTGGCGCAAATACCACCGAACAATGAGATTAAACCCCAGAAAAGGGGACGGGCAAGAATATGTGCCAGGGTCGGTTGAGAATAGGGCAGAAGGTATATTCCCCAGGTAATCATGGCGCATCCGATCACGATGGTGGTATGACCGAAAACAAGAAGCGCAGTGCGACCCCCGCACCAGCCTAAATAGACAAGCGGACCACCAATGAGCAGAGGAATTGCTCCGGTGGCACTGCGGTGAATTATGAGTGTAATTATCCCCAAAATAGCCAACACTATACCTAAAATCACGGTGATCAAACTACGAGGTCTCATATAGTCTCCTCTTTATAAATAGCTCTTTGTAGACATCCGTCTTTCCGCCATTTTACGAAGAAAGTGCAGAACTGGCAAGAGATTTCTTTGATAAAGAGGTGAAAGAAAAAATATAAGCCGACGTAGGTCGGATATGGTTGTAAGACCTATCCGACGAATAGGACTAAAACATAGTCCTGTGCCTGCCAGGTCCCCCGACTTGGCAGGCTTTAGCCCGTCGGGTCGGGGGACCCGACGGGCACGTAAAGATTGATGTCGAGTTTCTCTCTCCACGATATTCCGCTCGGAACCGATCTATAAGACTACTCAGGAAGACCTTTTTCAGACAACATCTTTTCTAACTTCAAAACACAGGTTCCATCCCGGTCATATCTGGAAAGATAGTTTATGAACTCATTATAGCTAAGAATTCTGCCTTTGAAATCTTTATAGATAGCTTGAATGAATTGCTCCCAGTTTTCATCACCAATTTGTCTCCGCACCTTGTCTATGACATACGGTCCTTTCCCGTAAATAACCCTTGCCTTTTCCTTTGTGTTCGGGAAATCAACATCGATTATGGCAACTTCATTCTCTGTGCCGGCAATCTCTTTATACTGACCCAGTCCTCTTTGTAATCCTTTAGTAAAAGCATCCTCTCCTTCTGTTTGCTCCAGATACATAAGACGCAAATAGTGCGGTAAAGACAGTTGGAGAAACCAGAACCCCTTGCCAAATAGTTTAAAAAATACCCCAGCAGCAATCCACTGGGTGGCGATGGAAAGATGAAGGCTCTCATAATAACCCTTTTTGAACCAATCGAAATTCTTTGATCCAACCATCAGGAGGTCACTTGCTATGTTCGTTCCCTCAAGCTCAGGAATTTCTATCATAGTTAAACGATTATGAGGATATTCTCCGATAAATTTATTATAGAATTTCAACGTGCTACCAGCTTCAGAGATAATTTCTTCTCTTGTCTTTTCATCAATAGTTGAAGAATAGAGATAAATCTTTTTGTGGTCTATATTTTTAACGGTTTCTTCATAAAGGCCTGATTTTGCAATAATCAACGGTATTTTGAATACTGGAATTTTGCTTTCCCAGATAAATCGAGAATACTCAGTAAATTTCTTCTTTTCAACTAAATCACCAGCGGAAAAAACTTCATATTCATTGGGTACCTCAGCCGTGAGTTTAAATCTGGCAACTTGATCAATTATGAGAGGATACCATCGATGCCCTCGGTCTAAAACCATCACATCATCTTTTGATTCACCAACGGGTAAAGTGTACTCAAAATCTATGGTTAGTTCCCCACTCGATACCAACTCAGAAGGGACTGATAAACGTAAAGTATCTTTCCCTGCGAAACTGTAGGGCATATCAATCCAGTCATCATTCAACCTAGATTTTGTAGAACTTATTTGTGCATCAGAAGTCAACAGCATCTCGAATTGATTAACTGTATCAACTTTCTGTAATTCCAACCAAGCGAATACATGCAGTCGGCTATCAGACGAATCCAGCTTTGTCCTAATATCGTATAACATTATCTTTACTGGAGGAGTTTGGCAAAATGCATTATGACCTAACAATACAAATAAAGAAAAAATTATGATTTTGAGATTATAACAACGCATACGTCCCTCCATCCAACTTAGGTAGGATATAGCGGAAAAGACCTATCCCACCCATTCAGTTTCTTCTTTTAAGAAGTCTTCAGCATCATTTCCATAATCTTCCCTTCGACAATAGAAGCAATAATCATATAAATCAGTAGCACCACCACAAATGTTATCCCAAAGTAATAGATCATCAAAGGTAATAGCGGAATTTTTATAGCCCTATTATATAGAAAAACCGCAACTAAACCACTTCTCATCCCTTGATTCCGAAGCTCTTTCAATAAAGGATACCAGAGATAAATAGAGCCGTGGCTAAGTATCCCTGTAGATATGGCTAAGAGCCATCCTTTGATTCCAGACTTTCTCCCCACGTATTTTGAGATGGCTTTTGGATTTACAAAATAATTCACCACTCCCATAAGAAATATAATAAAGAACACCACTGGAATTATCTTAATAAACAAATCTCCACTTGCCTTGAGAGATCTTTGTATGCTTTCTGGTTTGAAAAGGAAGAGGAAAAAATATACGAAGATAACACAGCCTAAAAAGTATATTCCATAATGCCTGCGCTTTTTTCTTTCTTTCTTTCCTCCATCTTCTGTATTTCTCTTTTCATTCATTGTATCACCATCAACGTGGTAGCAGTTGCGATTGAGATCAAAATAGCTAAGATGAAACTTATAGTATTTCTCGCAAAGGCAAATCGTTTTCCTAAAATAGCGGCTTCAGCCGGAAACTGAACCACGCCAACTGTAACCCATGTCACTATGAATGCTGTTACCGCAAAGAGGCTAATGCTCTCTTTTAGTAGCTCTCCTCCTATTATGTAGCTGGTGATAGCATTGCCAGCCGAGACACTACCAATTACTGCTCCAATTACGGTATCTTGTAACAACCTTCCTGTAAATACAGAAGAGATCATCTGTTTTGATACAAATGTTCGAAAAAGTCCTAAAAGTAAGATAACCCCTAACAACACGGGAAGTGCTGTCCCAAAATTTTGGAATGCTCTGTAAAAAGAGGTTAGGATATTTTTTTGTTTTTTATTATGATCCTGTTTTCTCATATTCACATTTCTTTCATTTTTGATCCCAAAATTTCACACTTTTATAAAGTTTCTTACCCAGATTCCAATAATCATCAGTTCCGACTTGCCCTTTGGCATAAAGTTCGTGCCATCCTTCAGGGACAGGCATATCTTTGTATAAACGTTGACGCCTGGCTTCAAGCAACATCCTTGGTTTTTTCATAAAGTCCGCTCCACACATAACTCTTTTTCCTGTTTCGGATGATAGGTGCTTTAACCATTTAAGCCCCTTGTGGCTCCTTATTAAATGATGATCCAAAATTAAAGTATCGACTTTTTGCGACAGCAATTTGGCATTATTCCAGGCCCTTCTAATTTGATTTTCAGAAAGTCTATACAAATAAAGAGGCGGTCCGCCAGCTAATACTATATCTGGTTTCCAGGACAATATTTGAGAAATAGCTTCACTATTTAGAAGCTGAATATCGGAAGCGTGAATAAATATGCAGTCTTCTTCAATTTTAGTCATCATTACCGTGACTAAATTACCATATGCTTCTCCATGAGGAACTGGTCTGGAAAAAGTCAAAGCTCCTTGGCTTTTTCCTCCTGATGAAATCAGTCTTTGATTTAAAATAAGAGAAAGAGACTTTGCTCTTTTCTTTTCCACCGGAGAGAAATGATTTGAGTCTTTAGTCCATATTCTAACCTTTGGATTTAATCCAACTATTCTTTTGATGTTAAATTGATAGGGATTTGCGTCCGCTAAGGGAGTGTGATCTCCATGAAAATGGCTAATTACTATATCAGTAGCTTCAGACCATGCCTTTTTTATCTTTTTCTGTATCCTCTCATCCACTGCTACCTGAAGAGGATGGGGAAGTAATCCATGTCTGGTATAACCCAAGGCTATGCCGGGATCAATCAATATCTTTCGATTTCTGGTCTTTACAAAACAACAAAGGCCTCTTACCCCTAAAGATTCAGTTCCCAGAATTTCTATGTTCATTTATTCTTTTTATCTCTCCTTAATATTTCCTCTCTCCGAAAATTGACGTGCCAATTCTAACTAAGTTGCTTCCCTCTTGGATTGCTACTTCATATGAATTTGACATTCCCATAGATAATACTTCCATTTCAACTCTCGGTAAATTGAGGGTTTTAATCCTTTCAAATACCTCTTTCGTTTTTCTAAAATACTTCCTTGAGTCTTCGGGATCTCCGACCCGGGGTCCCATTGTCATCAGTCCCACAACCTTTAAGTATTTTAAATTATCTGATATTCTTCGAATCAGCTCTTCAATAGATTCAAATTCTGGTTTCACCCCATATTTTGTAAATTCACTTCCGATGTTTATCTCTATACAGACAGGGACAATTTTTTTACCAGCTCTCCCCACCTTCTTGTCTATATTTTCAGCAATTTCATAATCGCCAATTGTTTGTATAATATCGAAGATGGGAAGGGCTTTATTTATCTTGTTCTTTTGCAGGGGCCCTATCAGATGCCATCTTACTTTTTGGGCTTTCTCACCCAACTGTCCATGCATTGATTCAGCTTCCTGGACATAATTTTCTCCTATGTCGGTGGCGCCTGCATCAATAATCTCTGAAAGCTCTGCCACAATTCTGGTTTTGGCTGCCACAACGATGCTCACGTGTTCTGGAACTTCTTTCCTTATTCTCTGATAATTCTCTGCTATGCTCATTTTTTTCATCCTCTATCTTGTAATTCTATTTTTATTGAACGTTACTCAAATAATCAAAATTATTCTCCAGACTAAACCCGCAAACAGAAGACCATATAATATTGACGTTATGGTTAAACCCGCCGCTCTTTTTAACCCAAATTCCTTAATGAGCATCCCTGAAGCAATTATGCACGGGATCCCAATGGTGGTTGCTGTCCCAAAGGTATAAATTTGGAGAGGGGTTAAAGCCAAAGATATTTTAATGCCCAAAACTGATACCAGCATTGCTCCGGTTAAATCTTTTTGTAAAAATCCAAAAACCAAAGGGATAACTGTTACAGCGGGCAATCCCAGCCAAGCTGTAATTGGTGAAAGTGGTTTTACTATGGTATCGGTAAGACCTGCTGTATCTAAAATACCATAGGCTATTCCTCCCAGTACCAAGAGTGGTATAACAATATATACAAAATCCCTCATCCTAATCCAGCTTTTAGCAAGAAGATTTTTAATTAAGGGTCTCCTGTAAGGAGGAATTTCTAAGAGTAAAGGTTCACTCTTAATATCAAAAATTTTTTCTATTACAAAAACCCAGATTAATCCAGCAACAAATAAAGTAGCGAAAACGGAAAGGGCCAACTTTACCCCCCCATAAAATCCAACCACCCCCATTATTATGGCAGTTCTGCTGGAACAAGGAACAAAAGCAAATAATGAGGCCGTATAAAATTGTTCTTTTTTAGAGGACAAAACTCTGGTGGCTCTGGTTGCCGGTACGCTACATCCTAAACCCAATGCTAACGGAATGAATGATTTTCCAGGGAGGCTTAATTTTCTCAAAAATCTTTCTGCGTTAACGATAAATCTGGAAAGAAGTCCTGTATCCTCTAACAAACCCAATAACAAATAAAACAAGAACACATAAGGTAGAGCAATAGAAACACCTGCTGCAACTCCGGTTAAACCGTGGATTAGTAATATAGTAATAATAGAATGTCCTACTACACCAAAAGAAGATAAAAGGTTCTCTGTCTGACCCATGAGGATGTCTTGCATCAAATTGCCAAGATATAACAGTATCACAAGGATAGCCAGCAGGAACAAACCAGTGATAAGTGGTCCCCAGATTTTTTGTAAAAGGATCTTATCAATTTTCTCTTGGAATCTTTTCACTTTCTCCAAGGGAATTATTTGAGTAATCTTTTCTGCTATGAATAAAGCCGTACCGTATCTTATTATGCATATGTCTTCCGCCACTTTAGGATGTTCAGTCAAACTATCTTTAACTTCCTTAATTATTTCCCTATTCTCCAGATATTTATAAAAATCCTCGTCTTCTTCTAAAATCCTCACCGCAATGAATCTTTTTGGTAATCCCCCTTTTACTTGAACAGAGATTTTATTTAGGGCATTTTCTATATGATCATCGTATTTGATCTCAAAACCAGGTTTTGTCTCCTCTTTAATTCTCAATACCACATCTATAAGTTTATTTATACCTTTTTTAGTTAAGGGATTTATGGGAACAACCGGAATATTAAGGAGCTTTTCTAATTTTTCACAATCAATTTCTATCCCCTTCTTTTGAGCTTGTTCTATAAAATTAAGAACCAAAATAACAGGTATTTGAGCTTCTAATATCTGCAATGCCATATAAAGGCTTCTTTCAAGAGATGTCGCATCAGCGATTACTATTGCTCCATCCACTTCTTCTTCGAACAAAGTCCTCTCAGTGACTTTTTCCTCTTCGCTTCTGTCAGATATAGAATATATTCCTGGGGTATCAACAAAATTTATTTTTATGCCGTTAAAAACCCTCTCGGCTTGAGTTATCTCGACCGTGGTCCCGGGATAATTAGATACTACCACACTTGGGCCAACCAATGCGTTAAGCAAAGATGATTTCCCCACATTTGGCTGTCCAATTAAGGGTATCTTAAGATTCTTCATATTTTAGTACTTTGATTTTTCTTGCTATATTTTTATCTAAAGCAAATTTTTTATCTTTTATCTTGACCATAGTAACATTGGGAAGTTCATTTATAACCATTATATTTTCTCCTGGGACTATTCCCATGCTGACTAATCTTTCAAATAATGCATCATCTGAGACCATGATATCTGTGATTAGCTTTTTTCTGTGCTGGTCGAGTTTGGTTAGAGGAACACCTTCGTTTTTAAATGTTGACATTTTTATTACGTTGTTAATAACCTCTTGAGAGACATAGTGCTCGAGAACATTGGCTATCTCATGGGCCTCATTTTCAGATTTGGTTCTTTTAAAATAATTTTCAAAAACGAGATGTTTTCTTAGAATATCTTTTGCTTTTCCTGTTCCCTTCTCTGTCAATTCAAAAAAATCTTGCCGAGAATGAATCAACCCTTCTTTTTCAAGTTCCTCAATTGCTTCAGATATAAAAGAAAAGGAAACTTTAATCTCCTGTTTTATAATGTTTAATGAAACCTTTCTTCTTTCACTTAGAACTCTTAGAATATCTTCTTTAATTATTCTTAAAAGGCTGGATTCTTTGGTCATATCACCACCAGAATTATCAATAACTCAGCAACGTTTCCCTCTTTAGAAGCAAAGCTCCGAATTTTATACAAATCGTTCACATCTGAAATCAGATTCCGACACCGTTTGGCAATATATGGCAAAGAAAATAGAAATCCAAGTCAATCTTACGGGCGTTAATGGCCGTCATCAGGAATATTCTGAAAACCTAATAAAAAGTTGTCATCTCAAGCCACCGATTGAAGATTTACCTCTAACACTATTTAGGCTAAAAAAATCCCAACACGAGCTTAGCTTAATGTAATGGGCTTTATGGCATTGCTGTTCGTTTCATCTTACCAGAAAATACAAATTCCCCTCAAGCGGACTACAAACCAATGTCGATGTAGGCCGCCACCCCAAGGACCATAAATACGTTAACAATTGTGTTTGACTTCATCGAAAACTCTCGTATACTATTGAAATAAAGAAGGAGGTAATAATGGCATATAAAATTACTGAAGACTGCACGGCATGCGGTCTCTGTGAGCCTGAGTGCCCGGTTCAGGCAATTAGTGAAGGGGATCCAATTTATGTTATTGATTTTAATAAGTGTGTGGAGTGCGTGGGACATTTTGATGAACCCCAGTGTGCAGCTATCTGTCCGGTGGATGCCTGTGTCTCCGACCCAGAGCATCCGAGAGAAACGTAGATATTATTGAGTTGCGCGTAAGCAATGGAAAATCTTTCTTTCTTCCTTTAATCCCCCTTTGTCCCCCTTTATAAAAGGGGGATTGAGGGAGACTATAAAAGAGGAGATTGTGGTCGATGAAAATTTTTTCCATTACTTATACGAAGATCAATAATAGCTAAATTCCTAAAGGCTGTGGCGATCTGTCAACCTGACCGCCGCAGCCTCCTCACGTAGAATCTCTTCCTTCGGTATTTCGTCTCTATGAGTTGATCTTGATCAATTAACTTATGAATAATAGACCAATCAGCCTTTGCCTTCAAAAGGAACTTTCTTACGGCTTCTTCCCTCATGGGGTGCACGGCCGTAATGCTCAATAGATCTTCTTCAACATTTCCTGTAAAAGCAAAAGCATTTCCTTCGTAACCTATAAGATATTCGACATCGTCAATTCTCTCGCTAAGTATTTGATAGAGCCTATTGATTACTTCTTCGTTGGGGGGTTGCACCCATTTTTCTGCCGGGGGCCTTGTGGGCATAGATAAGTAAACTTTGGCGGGTTTCAGTTGAGGCAAAAAATCGGCGAGCTCCCTGATATCGTCATCACCGTCGTTGATGTCTTTGACGAGCATTGTTTCTGTTACCAACTCTCCACCGTAAGTTCCTGCAAACTCAAGCATCCCGTCCAAAATTGAGTTTACTTGTAGAGTTCGGTGAGGACGATTAATCCGGCGCCAGACCTCTCCCCTGATAGAATCTACCTTCAAAGAAACCCAATCCGCCTTCATCAGGTCATTTCTGACGTCCTCACGCCAGATGAGGGAAGCGTTCGTAATCACCGCTATCTTGATCCCAAAAGGCTTCAACAGATCGATCTCGCGACCGAGATTAGCATCCAGGGCGGGCTCCCCGTCTGGCACAAAGGTGAGATAGTCTACGGGTTCTCCTCTCTCCTTTGCTTCTTTGACTTTCTTCTCTACGCCTTGTAATATTGCTTCTGGATTATAAAACGTCTTTCGTTCAACTTCCATATTTAAAGTTCTTCCAACCTGGCAGTAAACACAGGAATACGTGCAGATTTTTGGTGGAATGTTATTTATTCCTAAACTATGTCCCAGACGTCTTGATGGAACTGGCCCAAACGCTATCATTTTCACCTCATTTGACATGTTTTATGCCCTCCACAACATAAAGACTGGATAGTTCCGGAATATCATCATTGAATATTTCCTTTTTTCCTAAACAGGCCAAGTATGCATGTTGTAAATTGAATCCCAGTACATATATTCGTATCTGCTCGCAGTTATAAACGTCATTTTTAATTTTTCATACGGAGCCTCTTTACCAGCATTATCTACAAGCTTTTTAATTTTCTCAACTAAATTTAGATAAGGTTCTGACAAATATACTGAAGCCCACTCTACATATAATCTATTTCCATTTTTTCTCAATTTGTCTTTATGATACTCCGCAATTTCAGCATAGGACCAAAAACATGGAAGGACAGACGCGATAGATTCTACATAGGATTTTAATGAACTTGTAGATAGAAGAAAACTCACGTAGGATACATTCATAGGAGTGGGCTCAACGTTGACAGCATCATCTATCGTATATCCAAGCTTTCTAAGAAATTCTTCATAACCTTCAAACTCGCTTACTGACTCAAGATGTAATATTTCGATAAGCTCTCTCATAGCATCTACCGAGTCAGCCTTGGAAGATATTATACTGAGGTTTTTTATAGCCGAGATGAGATAGTTGTAGTCCTGAAGAATATAGAATTTGAACTTGTCTATCGGTAAAACGCCGCCATATAGTTCCACCACAAATGGATGTTCAATTACCCTCTTCCATATGTTATCTGCATCTCTTCTTAGCCTTTCCGAAACTTTCATGGTTTTCTCCCCTGAATAACTATGTAATCTCCTTTTTCATGTCCCTCTATTGGGTCTTCTATTTCGTCATTTGTATATCTGGGATGCTTTGTAAGAGTCTGTACATATTTTAAATCAACAAAACCAGCCTCCTTCAATAAATCACTGACTTCATTTGCGGAAAGCCAATGAGTTCCCTTAATGAATTTAATTGGATAAGGGTATTTTGGAGCAGTCTCAGGATCGTGCTTCCCTCTCAGATAAGCCAAATCGTACATCATTGCGTAAGAGCTTTCTTTTGCCAAAAACGAAACAACAACGTGTCCGTTGTGTTTTAAAATACGACACGCTTCCCTCACTGCCTTTTGGGGATCGTCTACATAACTTAAGACGGTACTCAATAATACTGTATTGAATCTCTCATTTTCAAAAGGTACTTTTTCAGCAGTTCCTATTTTTACTTTAATTCCTCTTTTCTCCGCCAACTTAGCCATCTCCTTTGAAGGTTCTACCCCATATTCAATGCCCAAACTTGAAGCAAATAATCCACTTCCAACTCCAATACTAACAGAATCTTTAGGGTCAGCTAAAAAATGTTTTTCCGCTAACAGTTCAGATTCGAAAACAACTTTGTTTTTGTTAAACCAACTATCAAAATCTTCAGCAGTTCCCTCAAAAGCCGAGATCTCCAATGGTTTAACATTATGATATAAAGGCCCCTGACCTTTTCCTATATTATCGGGTGCATTTCGTATTGCTCTTGTAATATAATCTTTCGCTACTTTGATTGCATTGTGAATATTCATTCCTTTAGATAATCCGGCAGTTATTGCTGCAGAAAAAGTGCAACCTGTTCCATGAGTATTTTTTGTATCAATTCTTTCTGATTCATAATAAGTATACTTTCTTCCATCAAATAGAATATCAATCGCCTTTTCTCCTGAAAGGTGACCACCTTTCAGAAGGACGAATTTTACTCCCTTGCTCTGGATGATCTTTGCCGATTTTTTGGCATCCTCAATATCCCTTATTTTTGTCCCGCCAATTATGTCTGCTTCAAAAACATTAGGAGTTATGAGGAAAGCTATGGGCAATAGTCTCTCTATAAGTGCTTTTTCTGCATCCTCTTTTAAGAGACGAGCACCACTTTTTGCAACCATAACGGGATCCACTACCAATTTTTCTATTTCGTATTTTTTAACTCTATCAACAACTATTTCTATTATCTCTTTATTTGAGACCATGCCAGTCTTTGCTGCATCTGTCCCCATATCTTTCATTATCATATCTATCTGGTCTCCAACAATGTTTGGATGTATGTCATGGATGGAACGTACTCCTAATGTGTTTTGTGATGTTACAGATGTTACCACAGACATACCGAAAACATTAAAGGTTTGAAAAGTTTTCAAATCTGCCTGTATCCCAGCTCCCCCTCCCGAATCAGATCCGGCGATAGTCAAAGCCCTACCTTCGTAATTCATCTTTTTCCTCCTTTTGCCCCTTCTCTGTCAATTCAAAGAAGACCCCCTTAGATTGAATTGACTGCTCTTTCTCAAGCCCTTCAATTGCTTTAGATATAAAAGAGGGCGAAGTTTTAATCTCCCTTTCTATTATATCTGATGAAACTCCTTGTTTTCTTTCGCCCATTATTCTCAAAATATCTTCTTTGACTATTTTTATAATGTCGGTTTCTTTAAACATGTTTATATTATTCCCCTGCACTTAGGAAACAAAATACCTTAAGTGCGCCTTCAGATATGATTTTCTCATCCCTTCTTTATCTCGGATGCTGGTGAAGTATCCTCATATAGAATTTCTTCCTTCCGTCTGTAAGATGTTTCTTCATGTATCCATATCATATCACCATAAGGAAATTTAATCTTCTGCTCACCATCCAATTAGTAACAGAGGCAACCCTATAGCAATAGCAAACACCAGATTGAAGATTTTTATCATAAGGGCATCTTTCAAAGAGTAAGAGAACAGGGGCAACATTCCGTGCCCGTCTTGAACTATGGAACTCGTCAGTAATATAGAGAAAGGCACAATCCCATTGGCAAACATCATGACAAAGATCATATGAGGGCCAGATTCAGGGATTAGCCCTACAAGAGCACAAATCAGAAAAACCCACGCCATATTCGACTTAATGAATACTTCTAAATTCCAATACTTCAATCCAATGGTTATAAAAAATAGTGCAAAAAATGTCCAGAGGAACACCTTCCATAGATGCTCTTTTATTATATGCTTCCAGATATGTTCCTTAAGATAGTGATCTGGAACCGTAAGTATGATAAATATTGATATAGCTATCAGTGAAAAGATAGTTACTCTTATCCAATTCCATGTTTCAGGACCTATCTGCCCCATTCCCACGGCTATGATAATTACCAGAAGAGAAAACGAGATTGCATATCTCAACAAGCAAAGTTTGGAAAAGTTTTTCAGGACCCCAGGTTCGAAACAATGACAATTCTCCTCGAAGTGCACCTCTTGTAACTTACACTCTTTACAAGGGACTATCCCAACCCAAGATGCTACTTTATCCGATACCCAGGCACCTATGACTCCCAATACAAACAAGACGATAAAAAGGAGTATCGCTTTTTCAGGAAAAAGGGCCAACATCACGAATGCCTCATCTCCAGAGGTAGCAATCATCCCGCCTACTATTGCACCGAAGCCTAAAAGCCCATGGATGTAAAAAGAGACGTTCATAAAGGCACCTAAACAACCGGGTGTGGCACCCAGGAAAGAAGCAATAGTATATTGACGTCCCTTCCCGCCTTTCACCGACTTCTCCATCTTTCCCTGGGTTAAAACATTCACATAATCAATAATGAGCATCATTACGAACACAAATGAAGTTATCAAGATCGAATGATTGATTACATGATTTAGTCCTGACATTTTATTTCATTCCTCTTCAATACATTCTTACATAAATACGTTTGGCTCTTGGTTGAGCTTAGCAAAACATGTATGAATGTTGCCCTATAAGTGTCTCACCTGTTTTATCTTTTCATCTGTTTTATCTTTTCATCTGTTGGGAAAATTCTCCCAAGCATCTTACCATAACGCTTCCATTTTGATTCTTACCACCTTGGTGTCAATTTTGTCTTCATCCTGATAGAATTTGGTTATATATTCTGCCGAAACAAAATAGTTTTCGAAAAATCTTAAGCTTTCCTGAAGATGAAAGCTGAAATATCCATCCGAAGATCGAGAAAAGTTAGGATCGTTATACTTCAACCACGCTACAAAATCCAAAGGCGGAAGCGCCACAGTTCTAATCTTCAGCCGAAGATCACCATACTCTTTGTTAGATGTGGTCCGATAATTTGCTATTATGTTGCAATCCAACTTGTAGTGCGGAGACAAAAACAAATTCAGGGAGGACGTCCTTCTATCGATCTGTTCATCCTCCACATCATAGTCTGTCCATAGTTGATAAACCGTAAAAGAAAAGCCTGGGGAAAACTTATAGCCTGTGCCGACTCGAAACTTCATCTTGTCTGGGAGGTATGATTTTTCTTGCCATTGATTATAGGAGAAATTCAAACTGAGCTTGCCTGAGATTCTGTATCCGGACTTAAAGAATATTCCCCTCTCCCCTGCCTGTCTGGATCTGTAAGAATAATCTACCTCATCCAGATAAATGCTCTCATAATCCGGGTTGGAGATTCCTCCTCCATGCGGATGAATGAAGCCATCCTCATATCTCCACCAGGAGAGATCAAAGCTATACGGTTTTCGGTGGGAATAAAGATCAAATGCCAACCCGTTTTTTTGGCTGGAAAGCAGAGCATACTCACCCGATAATTTTATGGATTTAAGCTTTAATTTAAAATGAAGGCTTTTGCAATCATCTACGAAGGTGTTTTTATTCTCGATATTCTTAAGCTCCCCTTCCGACATACACAAACCCACTTCTATATTTTTGCTTAAGAAACTCAAATCGAAAGCTGAAATCCGATTCTCAATTTCCTCGCGTTTGTTTTTAGAGTAAAAGGCCAGAATCGAAAGAGATCTAAATTCAGACTCTCCGTAAATACCGTTATACCTGCCCAGTGCGGGATAAAGAAAAGAGTCCTCGAATTTCAAATCTGATTCGCTGGCGTATGCAAAAAGGGGATGATAGCCCACATTCAAGCCCAGCCCGATTCTTTTATCAAAATTACCCGCTATCACCGTGGTTGAATATTCTGGGAGCATAAACTTAAAAAACCTTTTTCTCACCCGAAGAGTGCCCCTACTTAAAACCGTTTCAGAGGAATTGACCTCCTGATCAGCTTCTATATGCCAGATCAGGCGCTTTCCATTTGTAATCTCACAGAAAAGATAATTTTGTGTTTTACCCCCTTCCTGTCCGCCATAGGCGGATCTGCCTCCGGCAGAAAATTTCTCATACAATCTCCAAACCAGCTTTCCGGAAAAAAGAGGATGAGTTTTTTTCTCTTTTTCCACTAAAAAGGAACCGATTTTCTGATTCAGATCGATATCTTGGTCTTTCGTTTTAACTTGCGAAATATCCATACTGGTCACATCAGGAATAAAAAAGAGTTTGTCTGTCTCATCAGATGTGGGAAGCAGTTTGCTCTGGATCATGTCCAGAAGCTCAAAGTATTGGTCAAAGGTCAAAAGCCCCAATTCCAAGCCTTCCCGTAAGTCTTCCTCAGTTTCATAAATTTCAGAAGAGATCAATTGTGCTTGTGCAGAGAAAGTCAAAATAGAGGTCAGCAAGATAAAGGAAAGAATAAATCTGAACATTGCGAGTCACAAATTGGCAACGATATAAGGACTAAACCTTTCCGCCATCAACAGTTCTTGCCCTTGCTCATGCGCAGGTATTTCAGCTAATTCGTTGATATACGAAGGACTTCATGTAGTGCCCTCCTGAAGAGGGGTATGCGAACTTGTTCGTATATCCCTAATTACACGAAGTTGCCGAGTATTATTCCAATCCATAAACCTGTCTCGGTGTGAGGTATTGTGGGAACCTATCTATTAGAGCCAAGCGAACAAGATAGCAGAAATGACATTCATCAACGTATTTATCCTCATGTTCAACGTCGTATTCTTTAGCTAAAAGCGCGGGCCCTCCTCTGACCAAAGGTCCGCAGATCGGGTGTGAGAGGGCATTATAGTTCTTAACCAGCGTTGATAGAGGGATCTCCCACATATTGCCCATACTCAGCCCCTGACAGAGATGAACGTTCCCGTAAGAATCGACGTGAACTCTCTTGGGGTCTTCTAAATCTTCATATGGACACTGGGTGAATTCTTTCCAGTGCCTCTTTGGTAGTCCCTCTGTCAATTTCTCAACCGCCCTACCTCTAAACATAACGCCTCCGCCAATAACCGGTGCGCCTTTCTCTTGCTTCTTATCTACACCTGTTTGGGCCGTGGTTTGCTCAATGCAAATCGTATCCGCTGGCATGCCCAATATCTTCGCTGCAGTTAAGGCCAATTTGGCGGGATTGTCTTCCTCCTCATCATGATGAAATAAATCATCACTTAAGCTGAGATCGGAAACTTCCAATTCACAAAGGGGTTTGAGCCAGAGAGCGGCATCTTCAACAGATGTTGACCAGTATGCGTTCGTTACTACTCCGGTTTTTAAACCCACGCCATGAGCGATTCTGATGCCCTCGAGCATCAGAGGATAGAAAAGAAATGGTTCACCCCCTTCAAAATATACCCATTCTAAAGTTCTGATCTTAGTCATCTCATTGAAGGCTTTCCTTAGCTTATTTAGGGTGAAAGTCCCTTTTGCATTCGGACCACAATACAAGAAACAGTGGTCACATTCAAAATTGCAGGCATAAGTCAGGAGAAAATGAATTCCTGTCAGCATAACATTCTTCCTCACATGTTGTTATATACGACAATTTCATATATCCTGAAGTCAAAATAGGTTTAAGGACCTGTGCTTCTGTTATTTTAAACCTATTAGGTTAAGAAAAGGATTAACGTCGGGTTTCCCGTCCACGATATTCCGCACAAAGCCTGACTCACTTTAGCTGTTCTTGGGAAATTCCATCGTTATCAACACTTCTCTCTGCACCTCGTCAGCACACATCCAGAATGGTCATTAGCATTCACAAACAGCGAATAATAGGTTATCAACGTGACGACCAATCAATTGGCCCTGCCACAAAACGCTTTTTGAGATTGCCCAGCACGTACGACCAGGCTTTGTCGAAATAGTCGTACAGCTTGTCCCAATTCTTTTCCTTGCCCCAGCCAAGTTGTGATAGAACGACCTTCACTTTACCTGACTCGACTTCCTCAAACTGCAAGACCACTGTTGTGTGCTTTTTGCGCAGCTCACCGAAATCTTGCGGAGCGTTCCATGAAAAGGAGAGCATTTCCATGGGAAGATAGCTCAACACCCGGCAGTCCTCAGATCCTCGAAGGCCCTGCGGCGCGTCAAGAAGGAAGTAAATTTCGAATGTGCCGCCGACAGCGAGTTCAACTTTTGCATCACTCGAAAAAAAGGTCTTTACCCCTTCGGTGGTGGTCCAGGCATTCCACACCCGCTCCAGCGTGGCAGGAACAAACGTTTCCTTACGCAGGATTTTGTCGGACTGATCTTTCACATCGCCAAAATAATGCTTCCGTTCTGTCATCTTATTTTCTCCTTCGGCGACAAACCTTGAGATATATTTTTTACCAACCAGAATCTTTGGCCCCCTTAACTCGGAATCGACTCAAACCGGATACTTTCCCGAGATATAATCTTTGAGATAACGATTTTCCACCTTGCACTCACCACGCAACACGTTTACCAGATCGCCTATGGAGATTATCCCCTCTAGTTTTTTATTTAAGATTATGGGAAGATGCCTCACCCGATTCTGGGTCATGATGTTTTCCACGTAATCCAAATCATCATCCGGAGATGCTACGATCAGATTTTTGGTCATCACATCGCCTACCTTCATCTCCGAAAACGATTCGAGGCACTGATTACATTGCTTCAATATGTCTCTCTCTGTAATTATGCCTGCAATATTGCCTTTCTCGTCTTTCACCAGCAAGGAACCGATGTTCTTTTCCACCAGAATCTTCACCGCATCGCATATGGTCTTCTCTGCTCCGATTGTAGCCACTTCAGTTCCCTTGTCTTTCAAGATATCTTTCACTTTCATGATTATACCTCCGTTGTTTTTATTGATAACTTAATGCTGATTTTATCAGAAGAGATCATGAAGATTTACCAATAAGCAAACTGCATACCTCGTTAGCCATCTCCTCAATAGCTTTGCCGGTGATGTCTATCACAGGCCACTTGGGATTTTTGCGAAAGATTTGGTGGCTATATCTTAGTTCTTCTATCACATGTTTTTCGTCGCCATAATTTATATCTGCATGAGCTAACTGCGCCAGCCGGGTTTGACGGAGGCTGATCAAAAGATCCGGGTTAATGGTTAATCCCACAACCTTTTTTTGGTCAATTTTGAAAAACTGAACAGGAGGATCCAATCCCAAAATAATCGGGACATTTGCTACTAACAAGCCCTTGTTGTAAGCCAGATACATGCTCAAAGGGGTTTTTGACGTTCTGGAGACGCCGGTTATCACCACATCCGCCTTGGGCAGATCGTGCAAACCATGCCCATCATCGTGTTTGACCGTAAATCCAACCGCATCTATTCTTCTGAAATAATGATGGTCCAGCTCACCCAACAGCCCGGGTCTGGACTCAGGAGAGGAGGCAAGAAAGGTGGTTAACGTGGTCAACAAAGGTCCTAAAAGATCCACAGTGGGGACAGCAAGTTCGTTAGCTCTGGTGGCTATTTCTTTGCGAAGTTGCGGGGAGACCAGAGTGTAGGCCACCAGTCCTTTTTTCTTTGCGGCTGTGTTCACAATTCGTTTGATCTGCTCTCTGGTTCTGACGTCAGGGATGCGCTCCACCTTCACATTCTCATGCCCGAACTGCACCAGACTTGCCTGCAGCACTCTCTCTGCCGTAGATCCGGAGCCATCCGAGATGACCCATATATGTTTGGTTTTCCGACGGGAAGATTTCATTTCGGCTTCTTTTCTGCTCGATGAATCGAGCAACTACATTTTTAAACAACATCTTTTGTTCGTCATGGACGCCCTCTTCCGTGACGTTTATGGTAACGGACAGGGTGTCCGTTACCAACGATAGGCCGTTGTTCTGTAGGTCAACCCCGCCTTTGGCGGGGTTGACAATTCCTATGATTTGTCAAGCAGGCTTCGCCATGCTTGATCTACATCACTATCTCAATTTATATTTATCCAATTTCCGATACAGCGTCCTTTCACCAACACCTAAAAGCTGGGCGGCTTTTTTTCTATTTCCTTTGGTGAATGCAAGCGCTCTTTGGATCAGATCTTTTTCCATCTCTTCCACATTTAAATCACCGGGTATCTCTGCTACTTTTTCGCCTCCTTCCCAAATTGACCTTTCCAACTCAACTCTGTGTTCTGGTCTTAGCTGGCTTCGTTCCAAAAGAGCTTCTCTTAAATTTATGATCTCTGATCTTAAACTTAAAATCGCCTGAATTATAAGCTCATGCTCGGCAGTCTCCACAGACTTGCCGGTCACCACCGGCAGCTGTCTATTAGCTTGCATCTGTTTGTCCACATATCTTTTCACATCCCCTGCTTCAATTCTTCTATCGGGTGCTAAAGCTAACATGCTTTCCAAGAAATTTCTCAGCTCCCTCACGTTGCCAGGCCAGTGATACCTCATCAAAAACTCCAGCGCCTCTTCTGAAATCCCTAAAATTTTTCTGGCACTTTCCCCATTCAACTTATCGATGAAGCTATGCGCCAGAATGGGAATGTCTTTGGGTCTTTCTCTTAAAGGCGGAACGTCGATTTTCACCACTGCCAGTCTGAAATAGAGGTCGCTGCGGAAAGTTCCCTCTCTTATCTTTTGCTCCAGATTCTGATTGGTGGCGGCGATGACTCTCACATCCACCTTTATATCAGAGCTTCCTCCCACCCGCATGAAGCTTCTCTCCTCTAAAACCCTCAAAAGTTTTACCTGGGTGGATGGCTTGAACTCTGCAATCTCATCCAAGAATATGGTTCCGCGGTTGGCGGTTTCAAAAAGCCCTTGCCTGCGACTCACTGCGCCGGTGAAGGCTCCCTTCTCATGTCCGAAAAGCTCACTTTCCACCACCCCTTCTGCCAGCGCTCCTACATTGGCGGCTACAAAAGGTTTATCCGATCTTCTGCTGTTGGCGTGAATGGCTAAAGCAACAAGCTCCTTTCCTGTTCCTGATTCTCCGGTAATCAACACGGTTATATTGGTGGGAGCAACCTGAAGTGCCGACTCAGCAATCTGCTTCAACTGGATTGACTTTCCCACCAGACCGCATGATTTTAGAAAACTTCTTTCTTTAAGAAGTTTATTTACCTTAAGATGTAGCTCCTCCGGCTTCAATGGGATTTCAAAAACATCATCTGCACCACAATCCAAAAGTTCCTTCTGGCGAAAAATACTTTCAGTGGGAAGTCCCACCAGGATGTCTGCTTGCGGGCTTTTCGCTATGATTCTTCGGATAAGGACAGGGCACGAAAAATCCTCCAGTCGGGAATCGGAGATAACAATATCAAATCTCTCCTCTCTCACTTTTTTCAATCCATCTCGACTAGAGGAGACGGTTTTGATTTGCGGATTAATATCGGATAGCGCCTTATCAATCCCCTTAGAAAGCTTTGTGTCCGGGCTGATGGTCAATATGCTGGCTGGCTGATTCATCACATCATTACAATTTTGTAAAACGGCGGGCAAGAATGCCCGCCCCACATGACGATGGGTATCATCTGGCAGGCTGTGTCCCAGCCCTGTATAGCTAACTTTTTTAAAGCTCTTAAATGAGCTTCTGATATAGTAAAAAATAAGAATAAAAAGCGAAAACCACAACCAAAAATTTAGGCTCTGTTAAGTCGTTAAGATTTTTTTCAAAATAACACTCGATGCGTAAGCTGATGCTTGCTTTCGACCTCTCCCCCTATCCACGAAGAGGCTGTGTCGCAACCCTTAAAAACACACAGTTGTCATTCTGAGCGAAGCGAAGAATCTAACAGTTTCAATAAGTTAGAAAATCGAGATTCTTCGGCTAACGCCTCAGAATGACATTACGACACAGCCACGAAGTGGAGAGGGGAAAAAGGGGGTGAGGTTTTCTCTTGAAACTCAGAACTTTCTTCTCCTCTTTTTTCTCCTTCCGCGCGGTGTGCGGACACTCCTTCCCGCCAGCACAAAATCTATCTGCTTTTGGTCTTTATCCACTCTTACCACCTGCACTCTGACCCTGTCCCCTAATTTATAAATTCTTTTGTTACGTCTACCCACCCATCTCTTACCTCTTTCATCGAAAAGATAATAGTCGTCGTCTAAGCTGGAGACCCGCACCAAGCCCTCTGCTAAAAGATTATCCAGTCTGACGAAAAATCCAAAAGGAACCACGCCACAGATCAATCCGTCATATTCTTCTCCTAACTTATCCTGCATGAATTCAATCTGTTTGATCTTTATCGACTCTCTCTCCGCCTCATCCGCCAATCTTTCTCTTTCAGAGGTGATCTCTCCGATTTTGGGGAGGCGACGGACGAGCTTGCTCTGCCTCTTGAAGGTATATTTTCCCTCCTGCAACTCTTTCAATAGTCTGTGCACCAGAAGATCCGGATACCTTCTGATGGGTGAAGTGAAATGGGTGTAATGGGAAAAAGCCAGACCAAAGTGTCCGATGTTTTCTGGCCCGTAGTACGCTTTCTTTAAAGATCTAAGCAAAATCTCGTTTATCAGACTCTCCTCCGGTTTTCCCTCCAGGGACTTCAGAAATCTTTGAATCTTTTTGGGACGGATCTTCCCGGAGACCTTGAAAGAATAGCCTAAGGTTGCTACGAAATCTGAGAATGCCTCCATCCTGTCCTGATCCGGCTCCTCATGTATTCGATACAAAAACGGCACAGCAAGACGGCTCACATGTTCTGCCACCGTGCGGTTGGCAAGAAGCATGAATTCCTCGATTAAGCGATGGCTCTCCAGTCTTGCTACCTCAAGTATATCCTGCACTCTGCCATCTTTTCCTAAAACCACGTGTGCTTCCGGGAGATCAAAGTCCAAGCTTCCTTTTGCCAATCTTTTTTCCAGAAGTTTCCGGGAAAGATTTCTCATCGCCAGAAGGTCATTCTCCAGACCTTTTATACTTCTGCTCACATACCCGCTATCAAAAAGTTTCTGCACCTCATCGTAGTTCAGCTTCGCCTTGCTTTTTATCACGCTCTCTTTTATCTCGTAGCCAAGCCTCTCTCCTTGGGGAGTAAGCTCCAGAATGACGCTAAAGGTGAGTCTGATGCGGTTAGGTTTTAGACTGCAAACATTATTGGAAAGTTTCTCTGGGAGCATAGGAATGACCCGATCCACCAGATAGACCGAGGTTCCCCTTTTCAATGCCTCCCGATCCAAGTCAGAATCTTCCTTCATATAATAAGAGACATCCGCTATGTGAACCCCCAAAAGATAGTTGCCGTTCGGCTCGATCTCCAAAGATACTGCGTCATCGTGGTCCTTGGCATCCACCGGATCTATGGTGAAGCAATTCTTATTGCGGAGATCCAGTCTTCTTTGAAGTTCCTTTTTCTCCACTTTTTCAGGCAGATCACCCAACTCCTGCTCCACCTCCTCGGGAAAGCTCAAAGGGAGCCCGAATTCTTTTATCAGAGATAAAATGTCCATGCCCGGCTCATCCGGATAGCCCAAAACTTCGACAATCTTTCCTTCGTGTCCCATATTTACGTCCACCCAATCCAGAAGCGACACCACCACCTTCTGTCCATTCGATGCGCCCTTGGAATTGTCTGGAGCAATGTAGATGTCCTTGGTGATTTTGCGATCATCCGGCTCAACGTAATCGAAGAACTTGCCCTTATGATAGGTCCCTACCAGGCTTTGCTTAGCCCTCTTTAGAATCTTTATGATGCTCCCTTCACGAGCGGGTCCCCTTCTTGTTCTGAGTATTCTAACCACCACTTTGTCTCCATGAAAAGCATTCATCATATTTTCGCCCTTTATGTAAACATCCTCACTTTTATCCTCGGGCACAACAAAGCCATAACCATTTCTGCCGGAGACCAATCTTCCCACCACCAGGTTTGCCCGATCGGGTAATCCGATTTTCCCTCTTTTTATCTTCACCAGTAACCCATCTCTTAGCATTGCTCTGATCATCCTGCGGAAGCTGCCATATTCCCCTTCAGGAATTTCCATCTTTTTAGCCAGCTCTCGCAATTTTAAGGGTTGACTTGCCTTGGTGGAGAGAAATTTTAGAATCTGTTCTTGGTCTATGCTCATGGTAATAGAATTAGAATTCGTTGTTTTACTCTAAAAGAATTGCTACTGCGTAGATTTATATTTACACCAAAAAGAAGACCTGAGCTGTTTTTTACCTTTCCCCCTCTCCACAAAGTGGGTGTGTCATAATACTTGGTTAAGGGAGATAAGGTTATAGGTTTTGGAATAAAAACAGACCAATATTAACTTTGTTCTACAAGATTATGGTTTTATTCACTAGAATCATAGAGATGTATCCTAAATAGGATTAACTCATCCGAATTTGGATCCTGGGGATAAGTTTTGCCACAGGCAATGGAACTCCAACAATGTTGATCAGGCGAGTGATATCAAAGCAACTGGCTAATAGCGACATTTCTGCTTTAACTCCTTCCAATCCTCGAAGCAGAAAGGAGGTCACTCCTAAATTTCGTTTGATGCTCGTATGAGTGCATACGCATGTCCAAAAGGAAGTCGTATGACTCTTCGAGTTCCACCTTTTCCTTTCTTAGTTTGTAAACTGCTTGTGACGATTCTTGATTAAATTGATGCTCTAATTTTAATTTAAGGTCTTCATCTACCAGACGTCTTATTCGTCTGCTATATTTAGCTTTGGTGCAAAGACCAAAATGCGGGCACTCCAAACACAAAGATTTATTCGTATGAATGTGCGTATGCACTCATACGAGCATACGCATCTGTAATCTGATACACTTTATGATTCCTGTGCTTATCTAAGAAAGTATAACTCAAGGAATGTCCTCGCGGACAAATATAACGATCATTCGGTTCATCATAAAGAAATTGTTCTTTGTCATTTGGTTTTACTGGTCTATCATGAGCTTGTTTTTGCGAAGGAACGATAACGGTGATGCGTATGCACTCATACGAGCCACCCATCAGCCAGATAAAAGAGAGGTTATGATAAGTCGCCCTTTCCAATTTCCGAGAACTGCGTAAACCATAGGAGTAGCCATATACCAAAAGCTTGATCATGGCTTTAGGATTATATTCGGAGTTGCCAACTTTATGTTCATCCCAAAGGATGCCCAACTCAG
>Ga0315545_1001202_pt1 | contig 25867 bp, 26 predicted proteins | sample SalMarSW160210MG_FD_203096 | JGI IMG/M metagenome (GOLD analysis project Ga0315545, IMG submission 203096) | Salt marsh sediment microbial communities from the Plum Island Ecosystem LTER, Massachusetts, United States - Salt Marsh Sediment SW1602-10 ...
GGAGCATAATGATGGGAAAAACACTTTTCATAAATTTTAGACTTTTAGATTATCTGAAACCATATTCACTGGCCTTGAAGATAGTCGTAAATTTCTTAATAATACATTATATTTTTATAAAAATATGTTTAAACATTTTATTATAATGTTTGTTTTATGTTAAACTTGTACAGATTTTGCTTTTTAACGCACGATTATACTGTTAATAAATTCGCAGATTACTGAATAAAATGAAAAAACTATTGATTTTAGGAGCCGGCACAGGAGGAACCATAATGGCCAACAAAATGATAAAAGAGCTTTCAAGGGATGAATGGAAAATAACTGTTGTAGACCAGGATAAGACTCATTATTATCAGCCAGGATTTCTTTTTGTTCCTTTCGGATACTATAAAAAAAATGATGTCATAAAACCAAAGCAAAATTTTCTCCCCATAGGAGTTGATTCTGTATATCACAAGATTGAAAAGATAGATGCTGAAAACAACAAAGTCGTTCTGTCTAATGGTGAAGTATTAGTATATGATATCCTGATTATCGCAACAGGCACACGGATAATTCCTGAAGAGACACCAGGGCTGAAGAGTGAATTATGGTATAAAAACATTTTCGATTTTTATACCATTGAAGGTGCTGAAGCTCTGGCCAGATTTTTTAAAACATGGCAAGGCGGACATTTAGTTGTCAATATTGCTGACAATCCTATCAAATGTCCTGTAGCTCCGCTAGAGTTTTCTTTTTATGCAGACGCTTTTTTTACCGAGAGGGGTATGCGCGACAAGGTGAAAATCAGTTATGTAACTCCTCTCTCCGGGGCTTTTACCAAACCAAGGTCGTCCAAATTACTGGGCAGTCTTCTTGAAAACAAGAATATCAATATGATAACGGATTTTTTTCTTTCAGAGGTTGATAACAAAAACAAGGTTATAAAAGATTTCGGAGGCCGTGAAGTTCCTTTTGATTGTCTCATAACCATACCTCTTCACAGTGGTGATCCAGCTATAATAAAAAGCGGACTCGGTGATGAGTTCGGTTTTGTCAAAGCCGATAAACATACTCTGCAATCAGTGCTTTTTGATAATATCTATGTTCTGGGTGATGCCGGTAATTTTCCTACTTCAAAAGCCGGATCAGTAGTTCATTTTCAGGCGGATATTCTTACCGAAAACCTTATATGTTATATAGAAGAGAGACCATTTACAGGGTCTTTTGATGGTCATTCAAATTGCTATATAGAGACCGGTCATGGAAAAGGAGCATTGATCGACTTTAATTATGATACAGAACCTCTTCCCGGATATTTCCCGTTTCCCGGAATAGGCCCTTTCAATCTTCTTAAGGAGAGCAGACTTAATCATTACGGTAAACTAATATTCCGCTGGATCTATTGGCATATATTACTGAAAGGTAAAGAGATACCTATTGATACACACATGACAATGGCAGGTAAAAAAGCCGATTAACATTCATATTATGGATATATCAGAAAAAACCTTGCAATTACAGATAGATGAAATAAACAGGAAGTTGGATTTAATCCTTGATGAAGCTTCAGTTCAAAGACAGAACAGGGAATCAATCAACGATCTGCTTGATGATGCTGCAGTTATTGGCAAGGATGTATTTAACCAGATGGTCATTCAGCTCGATGATGCAGGAATAGAGCTTGACGGAGATGCACTCAGATGTCTCATTCTGCGTCTGATAAGAAATATAAACAGCATGGGGATGGTACTGGAGACTCTTGAGAGTTTAACTGATCTCATAAAGGATCTAACTCCTGTCATAAAACAGGTTGGTCTCGATGGTGTCCATAAGTTTTATGAACTCGAGCAAAAAGGATATTTTGAAATTCTTAATCAGGTTACCATGACTATTGAAACAATAGCTGCAAGGTACAGTATGGAAGATCTTAAGAAATTATCTGATAATCTTGTACCTGTAGTCGATACTTTAATGAACATTGCCGATCCAGGATTGTTGAATAAGATAAATGCAGCAACTTCTGCCCTGAAAGAGGTTAATCCTGAAGAAATTGAAGAATACTCAGTATGGCGTCTGATGAGGCAGCTTAATAAACCGGAAGTTAGAAAAAGTATTGGATTCATAATGTTATTCTTAAGAAATATTGCTGAAACAAAAACCAGATAATTAATTAACAATCAAATCTTAAATATTATGGCTCAGAAAACATATGCAGGTAAAACAGTTGACGTAAATGAAGAAGGTTATTTTACAGATCCGTCTCAATGGACCAGAGAGATTGCCGTTGAGATTGCGAAGGAGGAAGGCATTTTACTGACAGATCAGCACTTTGCTATTATGGATTTTCTACGGAACAGGTTCAATAGTGGTGATAACTTATCTATAAGGAGCATTAATCACTCCGGAGTTATCGATGTCAAAACCTTTTATCAGCTTTTTCCCGGGGCTCCACTTAAAAAAGCCACCAGAATAGCTGGAATTCCAAAACCCGCTAGTTGTGTTTAACCAATGAATTATTAATATGACAACAGAAGAAAAACATCCTATAAAAAAAGTCAATATCATCTGTGCCAAAGGTACAATAGAAGATGTTTACGCAACTCTGGTTATGGGTAACGGAGCAGTGATGGAGGGTATGGAAACAAATATATTTTTTACTTTTTTCGGACTCGATGCTATCGTTAAGAAGAGAATGGACAAACTACATACCGCAGTTGTGGGAAATCCTTCATTACGACTTCCCGGAGGATTAAGAATGCCCACACTGCTGGGAGTCATTCCCGGAATGGAATCATTCACATCATGGATGATGAAAGGTGAAATGGAAAAACTTGACATTCCTCCTGTGAGTGAATTTCTTGATCTGATCACTGCCGGAGGTGGCAAGATCTATGCCTGCAAGCTTGGTATGGATATGTTCAAGTTTAAAAAAGAGGATCTCAGCGAACATGTGAATGATATTCTTACTGTTGGTGAATTCTATGAACTTGCAGGAGGAGAAGGTTCCCAGATAATATTTACATAGGATTAAACAAATAATAGCTTGAAGCCAAGCACATTGATGAGATTCTGACTTGGACAGAAAACCTTATATGCTATTGGCCATACTTTTGAAAGATACCTGTCCTGCTCCTCTTTTAGTAATACAATCAATTCGTGAAATGCCGGACTATTATCAGGGTTATGACGTTTATACCCGAGTGCTTTAACAAGAACTTCAAGGTCATTAAATTTGCCAAGATTCTGAGCTATTGTATCAAGCTGTTTTTCCAGAGCTTTAACTGACTGATTTTTAAGCGGTCTGAAGAAATAAAGTTGATAGAGAAGATCTTTTGCTTTTTTCCTGAATTCATGCAGGCTTGCAGGTTTAAGGTTATAACGGCTGGTCAGATAACAATCCGCAACTATGTTATAAGTCCGATCCAGTTCCTTTAGCAATGCCCTGGGATCTAAATTGTTTATACTAAGAAACCGGATCCTGTAATCCGATTTGTTCAAGATTTTAAGAATCTCCTGCAGACCACTTTTAATCTCCTCCCTGGTTTCCGGACCTTGTACCTGTCTTTTCATTAGAGAGTTAAGCTTCTCAAAATCTTTAAGCTCAATAAAAATATTAGGATATTTCTTCCTTATACTTTTTAAAATTTTCCTGTGGACGGAGGTTTCGCGCCATGTCCGCATAATTCGTCCTACGTCCCTCATCGATTGATATTCCCTGTTATATGATTCTTCATCCAGTTGTGACCCGATAAGCCGTATGACTGCCCTTGATTTTTTCATCAGAACCCTTACATCGTGTACAACATTATCGCCAGGTATACTATCCTGTTTGAGCATTACCTGGGCATCCCTTATATAACCTGACAGGATTGGTTTTACTTCTTTCAGTTTTACATAATCGAGCAGCATAATTTCACACTTTTTGAAAGTGTATTCTTTAAAATTACAAAATAAGCAAAAAACTTCCAAAATTAGCTGTCAGAAAGTGACTCTGTGACCCCTGCATGTTCCGTGAAACCTGTGTAATTAAAACTTGTCTCAAGTCCATTGTTAACTTTCAAATTGAAATCCGGTAACAGAATAGAATTATCTTGTTATTCAAAATTTTCTTTATATTAACTAAAAATTTAAATTTGTTGAAATAATCCAAGACTTTTATAATGGTTAAGATGCACAATAATCAGAGAATAGGGATCCTTACAGCCGGTGGGGATTGCCCGGGCATTAATGCTGCTATTCGCGGTGTTGGTAAGACAGCAATCGTCAAGTACGGCATGAAGGTCATCGGTATCAGCGATGGCTTCACTGGTCTCATAACTAAAGAATACACCGAACTTTCTGAACATGATCTTTCAGGAATTCTTACCCTGGGAGGCACCATTCTTGGGACATCAAGAGAAAAACCATTCAAAAGCAGTGGAAAAAATAAAACTGAAATAAAAAAGCCCCTCCTTATAAAAGAACATTATCAACAAATGGGGCTCGATTGCCTTGTATGCATCGGAGGAAACGGTACTTTAAAGACTGCTTACCTTCTGTCCCAGGAAGGACTTAATATAGTCGGTATACCTAAAACAATCGACAATGATGTATGGGGTACAGATATCACTTTTGGTTTTGATTCGGCTGTTAATATTGCCACAGAAGCTATTGACCGGCTTCATTCGACAGCCAACTCTCACAAGCGCATTATGTTGATAGAACTAATGGGACACAATGCCGGTTGGTTAGCATTGTACTCAGGAATGGCAGGAGGTGGTGATGTAATCCTGATACCTGAGATACCCCATGATGAAGACAAAATTGCAGAGTATCTCCTTCACCGAGTAGACGAAAACAAACCATATTCAATTGTTGTTGTTGCTGAGGGTATCAAAACACCTGGCAAAGACAGATCGCCTGCACAGTACCTGAGTAAGCGGATAAGTGAGTTGACAGGACTTGAGGCAAGGGAGACTGTACTTGGATATATCCAGCGTGGAGGTTCGCCATCACCCATGGACCGTGTGCTGGCAACCCGTTATGGTACTTCTGCAGCTGACATGATCGCCATAAAGGATTTTGGTAAGATGGTTGCCCTGAAAAATAATGAAATAGTATCCGTACCTCTTGCAGAGGTTGCCGGCAAATTAAAGCTTGTAGATCCGAATAATGCCCTGGTTGTTAAAGCAAAAAATATGGGTACTAACTTTGGAAATTAACTAATATCTTTAAGTGTTCCGCCTGTAGTTGTAAGAGTTCAGAAAAAGCATGAAACAAAAATGAAAAAATTAATTTTTGTCAGGCACGGAAAGGCAGAGGAACCATCTCCTCTCCTTTCCGATTTCGATAGATCACTAACACCTAAGGGTAAGAACACATCAAGGATGGTGGCAGCCAGACTTAAGGAAAAAGAAAAAAATCCGGGAGTATTCATCAGCAGCCCTGCCTTCCGGGCTCTCGAGACAGCCCTGATTTTTGCCAGGGAATACGGCTCCGATCCTGATGAAATAATCCTAAGAAGCAACCTGTATTTCAAAGTTAATCTGAAATCGCTGGCTGAAATTCTTATCTCGGTTAGTGATGAAGAAGATACCGTGATTATGTTTGGACATAATCCGGCATTTACTGAAATTCCCGACAGGTTAAGCAAAGGAGGAGTAGACTTTATGCCAAAAAGCGGTGTTGTATGCCTCTCTTTCAAAGCAAAATCGTGGTCAGAAGTTATACATGAAAGAGGAAAACATGAATATACTCTGAAACCGGAAAAAACAATATGAACAACACATACCTGCCAAAAGAAATCAGCTGGTTATCATTCAATGAGCGTGTTCTTCAGGAAGCCGACAATAAGGAGATCCCAATCGCTGAACGATTCAAGTTTCTTGGTATATACTCCAATAACCTCGATGAGTTTTTCAGGGTCAGAGTTGCCACTTTGAGAAGACTTTCACAATTAGGGCCCAAATCAAAAAGTATTCTGGGTTACAGCCCCGGTGCAACCCTTAAAAAGATCCATAATACAGTAATCAGTCAAAATACGAAGTTTGAGAAAATATATTCAGGCCTGATACAGGAACTTGCGAAACATAAAATACACATCATTAATGAGAAACAGTTAAACCAGGACCAGGCTGCGTTTGTCAGGGAATACTTTCACAGCGAAGTAAGGACGAGGCTTATGCCCTTTATGATCGAAAAGGATGCTGAACTTCCGAATCTTACAGATGATGCAATCTACTTTGCCATTTATCTTGAGAAGAAAGATGTGCGGAAGAAAAGATATGCGCTTCTTGAAATACCGGCAAATGTGCTTCCTCGGTTTATAATCCTTCCTGATAAAGATGACAGCAAATATCTGATCTTCCTTGATGATATTATCAGGTTCGGGCTAAAAGAAATTTTCTTTATTTTCGATTTTAACTATATCTCCGCCTACACTGTTAAGCTCACAAAAGATGCTGAGCTTGAAATCGTTGACGATATTTCAGAAAGTTATATCGAAAAGCTTTCCCGCAGTCTGCAACAACGGAAATGGGGTACACCGGTCCGGTTTATTTACGACAGGGAAATGCCGCGTGACCTGTTGAAAACAATTACAAAAAAACTTAAGTTCGGTCCCGATGATGTTATAATACCAGGCAACAGGTATCACAACTTTAAGGATTTCATGTACTTCCCCTATCTGGGGCGCAAAAAGTTCTATTTTGAACCTCTGGTTCCTGTTCAACATAAGGATATTCCGCAGGGTAAAAGCATTCTGTCGGCAATGATGAAAAAGGATATTATGTTGTTCTTCCCTTACCACCCTTTCGACCATTTTATCGACCTGTTAAGAGAAGCTTCAATCGATCCGTTAGTGACTTCTGTCCAGATAACCCTTTACCGGCTGGCAAGAAACTCGAGTGTGATCAATGCTCTCCTGAATGCAGTAAGAAACGGAAAAAGGGTTACAACAGTAGTAGAACTCCAGGCAAGATTCGATGAAGAGGCAAATATATTGTGGGGAAACAGGCTAATGGAAGAGGGTGTAAAAGTGATCTACGGAGTACCAGGGCTTAAGGTTCATTCTAAATTATGCCTGATAACACGGGTAAAAAATGATATTACTGAACGATATGCTGCTATTGGAACAGGTAATTTCAATGAGGATACGGCAAGGATTTATACCGATCACCTTCTTCTTACGACTGAAAAAAAGATTACCAATGAAGTTAATAAAGCTTTTAATTTCTTTAATGTAAATTACCGTAAGGATAATTTCTATCATCTGGTCTTATCGCCTTTTTTCCTGAGGAATAAAATTACCCAGCTGATTGATAACGAGATTAAGAATGCCAGATCGGGTAAAAAAGCGTACATATATCTGAAACTAAATAACATAACTGATAATGAATTAATCAGTAACCTCTATGAGGCAAGTAATGCAGGAGTTATTGTCAGAATGATTGTCAGAGGTATGATTTCACTGGTTCCGGGGATAAAGGATGTAAGTGAGAACATTAAAGCAATTGGCATTGTTGACCGTTTTCTCGAACATACAAGATTCATGATATTTTGTAACGATGGCAATGAAGAGTGTTTTATCTCATCAGCCGACCTGATGACAAGAAACATCGACCACAGGATTGAAGTAACCTGTCCGGTTTTTGATAAGAATATCAAAAATGAACTAAAACAGATCTTTGAGATCCAGTGGAGTGATAACGTTAAAGCCCGTAAAATAGATTCCAGATTGTCAAACAAATTTGTTAAAAAGGGAAAAAATAGGATTCATTCACAGGTTGAGGTCTATGATTTCATAAAAAGGATCCATGAAAAATAAACCTGTAAATAATCATTATATATGAATTATACCATATTTATAGTAGGAACAGTCATTTTATTGTTGTTCTCATGGTTTTATTCAGTCAGACACAAAAGATACCATGGAATAACAAGATTCTTCGCTTTTGAAACTATCTTCATCCTGGCACTCATGAATCTGAAGATATGGTTTCAAAATCCCTTCTCATTTTTTCAAATAATCTCGTGGATACTTCTTATCTCATCAGCTTACTTCGCGCTGACCGGTTTCATACTCCTGATAAAAAACGGTAAACCTGATATAAATATAGAAAACACATCGAAATTAGTAAAATCGGGTATATACGGTTGCGTAAGACATCCACTCTATTTTTCGCTTTTCCTCCTTGGAACCGGAGTAATGCTTAAAAATCCGGATATTATGCAATTGAGTCTGGGGACTTTGAATATTGTAGCAGTATATTTTACTGCCAGAATTGAAGAGAAGGAAATGATCATGAAATTTGGTGAAGAATACTCAGAGTATATCAAAGAGACTAAAATGTTTATTCCTTTTTTAATCTGAGACAGATCGATCTCCTTGCACTTCCCTGCAATTATTCGTCAGCAAGGATGCAGCTATTTAGAAGACAACCAGGCTATTACTTTTCCTGAACCTGGTTTTTCTTTTGAATAAAGAACATCTACAAGTTTTCCTTCCTTATCAATCAGGTATTTCTGAAAATTCCATTTAACCTCTGAATCCATCACTCCATTTTTATCTTTTGATGTGAGCCATTTGTAGAGAGGATGAATGTCATCACCTTTAACAGATATCTTTTCCATCATCGGGAATGTGACTCCTGTGCTAAAACTGCCACAGGTAGTATTATCAGCAATGCTGCAATCACTATTTTACGAATTTTCATATACTGTTGATTTGTTTCAAATGAAAAAACAATTCATCAGGTGATTTGTTCAAAAACGAAAATAACGCCGTAAAGTACTTCTTCTATTTTCTTACGTCAATTACAGAGTTTATATCCATAACAAGTGGAAATGTCATTGCCTGAGGAGCATACACCTCTATATTTCCTGTCATTTTTGCGCTTTGGGTCTGATTGATGAAATAACCCTCGTTGATTGCAAAAAACATTACACCGGTACCTGTAAATGAACCTGATGTATAAATCTCCATTCCTTGTGACATGGTAGACATAGATCTTGTCCCGGTCAGTTCAGAGGTAATCTTGGCACACTCCACACCATTAAGATTTTCTATCCCTTCCAGTTTGTTGACTGAGCTATATACCATCTTCATGCTCATGGAAGGTGAGTCTATATTAACTGAATCAGATGAATCCCAGGTATCCCCCGGTTCGATATTCCCGGCAGGAAGATCCGGAAAAAAGTCAATGAAGCTTGATAAAACATTCGTCTCACCGCTTCCCTCAATATTATACACTATCTTTTCAGCCTCGGAAACATCAATTTCCTTTCCATCAGGTGCAATTAAAATGTTGAAAAGTTTTCCGCTTACCCCGCTGACTGCTCCTCCGGCATATCCCTGGGGGGAATCAACAATCTGTCCTATTGTGTCAATACGTATTTCAAGCTTTAGATTGTTACCATCTTTTCCTGTTTGCCTTACACTGCACCCAAATGCAGAATTAACATAAACATCAATCGGTTGACCCTCAATATCCATTGCCTGAGTTATTTTACTAATATTCAAATACATAACAGGTACTTCTGCAGGATAATTATACACCAGCCTTATTGTTCCGTCCTTAGTTGTTTTTTCAGACGCTTTTTGTGAAAATCCTGTTGATGTTACAGCAGTCAAGGTAATTAACCATAAGAGAGCAGCAGATTTTCTAAAGATTAATCTTTTCATTTTCTTGTGTTTTTGTGAGAATTTTAATAGGGGGTTTGATATATTAAATGTTAAAAATTTGATACTTCACTGAGCGTAAAACAGACATAAATATACTTAAAATAAATCATACAGCTTTCTTTTTTTCTTTAAAAATTGATCCTGGTTCCAATGGTTGGTTAAATATTTTATTCATTAATTTTAGAAAATGAAAAAGCTAATAATACTCTCGTCATTTCTGGTTCTGTTAACCTGTCTGGTTAATGCAGAACTTACACCTGTCAGATTAACGTGTGAATATCTTCATGATCCACAGGTTGTGGATGTCCTCAATCCCCGCTTATCATGGATAAACATAGCTGGCAGGGATGAACGTGGTCAGATTCAGACTGCCTGGGAAATCAGGGTTGCGAGTACTAATGAAAAACTATTATCAGGGAATGTTGATTTGTGGAACAGCGGTAAGGTAGTATCAACTGAATCAGTCAATATCCGTTATAATGGAAAGCCTCTGATCTCACGGCAGGATTGCTGGTGGCAGGTAAGAGTTTGGGACAGTAAAGGCAGAGTATCAGTCTGGAGCAAACCGGCTTTCTGGAGCATGGGGCTCCTTAAACCTGATGAGTGGAAAGCACAATGGATCGGAGCCCCATGGCAGGGTGAAACACCCCTGGCAAGGCCATCCGGACCTAAAAGACCAGGACAATCTGTATCCCCTTTTACGCCGGATTCCGTGAAAATACCTCCTCCCGCACCCATTATGAGAAAAAGTTTCTTTATCAATAAAAAAGTAACATCAGCCCGTGCCTATGTAACCGGACTTGGATATTTTGAACTGTATCTGAACGGGGAGAAAGTGAGTAATGATGTACTTACACCCAACCTTACACTTTATGGCAAACGTGCAGATCTGGGACCTATAGGAGCCATGATCAATAACAACTTCAGGGAATACAGAGTAATGTATCTTTCATATGACATTAAAACTTATCTGAGGGATGGCGAAAATGTCGTAGGTACTCTTCTAGGTAATGGTTTTTATAATCCTGCCAGCTACTGGTGTGAAGGTTATGGCACTCCCAGATTTCTCGGACAGATACATATCACTTACACCGATGGTACTGAGCAGGTTATCATCAGTGACCAGACCTGGAAAGCAGCAAAAAGTCCTGTTATTATGGATCTTGTTTATGATGGTGAACATTATGATGCACGTCTCGAACAACCAGGCTGGTGTACACCGGGTTTTGATGATACCGGATGGGAGCAGGTTGCTGTAAGAAGAGCCCCGGAGGGTAAAATGAAAGCTCATATGTCACCAACCGACCGGGTGATGGAGACACTACCACCTGTTAAAATTGAACAGCTCGGTGAAGGACATTATAAGGTTGATTTCGGAGAGGAAATATCCGGCTGGCTTCGTTTAATAGAGATAAAAGGTGAGGCAGGACACCGGATCGATATCAAATATATTTGTGAATCGCATATTGGTGAAAATTCCTATACCCTGAAAGGCGGAGGACCTGAATCGTATGCTGCCCGGTTTACCTGGTTTGTGTTCAGAGAGGCAGAGCTTCTTAACTGGCCCCGAGAGCTTAAGCCCGAACATGTGAGAGCTGAAGCTGTTTACACCAATGTTGAAACCACCGGACAGTTTGAATGCTCCAATCCTTTGTTCAATACTATCAACAGGATCTGGTGGCGCAGTCAGACCGATAATATGCATGGATGTATAGCCAGCGATTGTCCTCATCGCGAACGTTCACCCTATACAGGTGATGGTCAGGTTGCATGTGTAACGGTAATGCATAACTTTGATTCAAGAGCATTTTACACTAAATGGATTCAGGATATCCTGGGAGCGCAGAATCCCGAAAATGGCTATGTACCCAACGGGGCTCCCTGGCAACCAGGTTGTGGAGGCGGAGTAGCCTGGGGAGCAGCTATGAACATAATGCCGTGGGAGTTTTATGTTCATTATGGTGATATTGATATGTTAAAGAATAATTATGAAGGAATGAAGGGATACATAAAATATATGCTCACATGGACCGATGAAGATGGTATAATGTTCTCGCAGGCACCGGACAAGGACAAACCAAACCGATGGATAAACCTTGGGGAATGGGTGGCTCCGGATAAATTACCACCCGATGATATGGTACATACTTTCTTTCTTTGGCGCTGTGCTGATTTTACCGCCAAAGCTGCAAAGGTGCTTGGTAAAAGTGAAGAAGCAATAGAATATAATAATCTCGCTGTGAGGACAAGGAGAGCTTTTCAAAATAAATACTACGATAATGAGAAAGGAACCTACGGACCATACGGAGGTAATGTTTTTGCACTGAAGATGGGTGTCCCTGATGAACATAAAGCAAGGGTTGTTGCCTCGCTTAAGACAAATATTAATGAAAATGATGACCATCTGGATACCGGTATTTTCGGTACACAGCTCCTGTTTGAGGTATTGTCTGAGAACGGACTGCATGAACTTGCATACAAGGTAATGAATCAACACACCCAACCGAGCTATGGCTGGTGGATAGAACAGGGCGCCACAACAACGTGGGAACAATGGAATGGCAGAAATTCACGCAATCATCCCATGTTCGGTGGTGGTATTGTATGGTTCTACCGTAAGCTTGCAGGAATGAATGCCGATGCGGACCAGCCCGGTTACAGGCACATAATCTTCCGGCCTCAGCCTGCAGATGATATCACTTTTACATCATATTCCAATCTTACTCCCCATGGAACAGCTGGTGTTACATGGAGGAGGAAAAACAACAGATTCCTGATGGATATTACTGTTCCTGTCGGATCCACTGCAACTATCTATATTCCTGCTTTAAAGGCTAAAGATGTAACGGAAAGCGGGAAGAAACTGAAACGCGTAAAGCAGGTTACTTTTGTACGCATGGAAAAAGAATATGTCGTTTGCAGAATAAGTTCAGGGATATACAGGTTTGAATCGTTTCTGACAGATTAATATTGCAGAACCTTTACCTCAATCCTGCCGCCGATTCCCATCTGGTCATCCTTAATTATTACAACCGATAATATGTCAGGTATTTGCAATGCCTTCTCCGTCACCGTACTGACCATCTCTTTGCTTTTTACTTCATTGCAGAAGGCTGTGGCAAAGGCATCAGCTTCAGCTCCCGAACGACAGGCTATCATGCAGGCATCGGCCATACCTGTACTAAGTGAATGACCAATTGTGCCTGATGAACAACATACTGATAATGGAGTATCTTCGGGTTTTACTAAAAGCCCAATCTTTTCCGACAGAGGAGAGTTGCCTGCATAAACAGAAATCGTTGCAGGAGAGGTAAATTTCATAAAGATATCACCTCCGTTCTCAACTATCACCTCAGGAAATCCGTATCGGACAATAAGATCATTACAGATATGTTCGGCAATTGCACCTGCGACAGCACTCATTGGCCCGGTACCTGCCAATAACGATGCTTCATACATTTCATTAACAAGGGGATGCACATGGTACGGCACAATAAGGGGTGATAGTGAAGAGAGAAACTCAGGTACTTTTATGATATAGCTGTTTAAAATACCACGGTAGTATAAAATCCGGTCCATAGAATATCTCTCAACTTCAGGATTGTAACCTTTGGAGCTGACAGCTACCCATAGATCAGTCTCCATATGATCAATCCTGAAGCTCTTCCACCGCTCATTACCCATTAATTCACGGTAGAGCCGTGGCTCGTATGATTTGTTTTTAGTCAATATCAATCGAAAAGAGATTCAGAGGGCACGACTTCAGACAGAGCTCACAGACCACGCATTTTTCAGGATCAAATGTAAGCTCTGCTGTCATGCGTCCCATGGTCAGGGCACCGGCAAAACAAACAGCTGAGCAGGCACCGCAATGGATGCAGAGATCTTCCCTGTAGTGTATCTTTTTTTCTATGGGTTCACACTCCACATTCTGCTGCCTGATATATACCATCCCTTCCTTCAGGGTTTTAGCAGGTGCAGTCATCTCCATCACCAGGTGTCCTATCTTGCCTGGTGAGACATCGGCTCTTACAATGTTGACCATGATATCATATTTCTTGATAAGGTTATATGTTATCGGTTCCCCGGTCGCTTCCGGCGGAAATGTTAGTACAAATCTTTTGCTGATCATCTTTTTGAATTTTTGATTGTTAAAAATCAAAGTCTTATATCCAGATTATTAAGACCCGTTGTTTTGGTAAAGAGAGCTACAGGTTCGGTTAGAAAAAATCGTCCTTCAGCAATCTCGTTCTTCAGTAACTCAGCAATCTCTCTTGCAACTTTAACACTTGATAAAGGTGCTGTTCTTATTTTCTTACCGTTCAAAGGTATTTCACCCGAGAAGAGAGACTCATAATCTGTTCTCCCAAGTATTTCAAAATTACCTGAACCATAATCAATTATATTAGTTTCAATCTGGCTATTACGAATTGATACTGTCATTGCTATTTCTTCATCAATGACAGGAACAGGTATCCCGATACCCACGAACATAGTAACTCCGTATTTTTCAAAATATGCAGCTTTTATGAATTGAGTGTTCATCTGTTTTGCATCACCTATTAAAGATAGAGTAGCAGCATTACCAACAGGCACACCATATTCATTCAGTGGTTTTCCTGTATTGAACTGCGTACCGTTCCATGCAACGTAGCCTGTTGCACCACCCAAGAAGATACGGGTTCCGATGCCTATTGTACGCAACTCCGGATCGTTAATCAACGGACTCAGTTCACCTGATGTTGAAAAGTTGGCATTGCCAAAGGCCGGCAAAAGGGTTCCCATATATGTAAATTTTAGTTTAGAAGTACTGTTCACCGCCACGTTGTAATTCTGGTATGCATTTCGCGGGTTGAACATGATAAACTCATTTATTGAGTTTTTATTGATCAAAGTCTTTATCTCAGTTCGTGGATAACAATCCGTTCCCTTGGCTGAAGCCTGCAGGAGTATATCCTTACCGGCTATTAGATCTTCAATTATATGTGCCCCACCGTATGTGTCGTTAGGTGTTGCTGTCTCGGTGGCACCAATATAGGCGTCGACGGCAGCGATTCCGCCGTATGCCGGTACATTGTTCAGGGTAATCATTTCCATACGCATAGGCGGAGTGGTATGACCGAAGTTGATAAAAGCGCCCGATGAACACATCGGTCCAAAAGTAGCAGTGGTCACAACATCAACTTTTCGCGTGATCTCTGCAGGTGTCAGCTCCTTTCCCATGGCCGAAACCTGTTCGGCTGTCAGGACAACGGCTTTCCCGTTACGGATCTTTTCGTTGATCTCTTCTATGCTTCTTTTTTCTGACATAATAAAATAATTAAAGTGTTCATATACAGTACTATTTATAAGTGTCTGTCTCTGTGGTTAATCTTTGCTAAGGCTTTTGGCTGTTCGCAAAAACTCCAATTTATAATTCCCTTCTCCGGGTAGGTTTTAGCACCATTCAGGATATCTTATCCTGCGGTTGCTAGAGGATCTCAGAGCCTAATCTCTCCCCTCTTCTCTATAAACCAAAACTTTTCTTGCGAAAAGGATGGATAGCGATGCAAAGATACTATTTATTGTAATAAAAAAATCAAGTAATTGAAAAGTTTCCTTTAAGTTTGGTATAGGAATGTTGTAATGTTACATTCAGGATTCAATATAGCCAATCCTTATGGGAGGTAATCCAAATAATTTAACAAGATTCTGGCAGGAACTGAAAAGACGTAGGGTCTTCAGGGTTGTTACCACATATGCTGCAACTGCCTATATCATTATTGAGGTAACAAATAATGTGGTCGGACCATTGCATCTGCCAGAATGGACCGCAACTCTTGTTATTTTTCTTCTCGCATTAGGATTACCGGTTGTTGTTATCCTGGCCCTGGGTATTTGATTTTACTCCCGAAGGAATAAAAAAAACGGAATCGATAACAATAGCCCGGCAGGAAAAGATTATAACTAAACACGTTAAAAAAGGTCTCAGAACAAATGATATTGTAATAGCTGTATTAATAGTAATAGTTGCAGTGCTTGCCTGGCCGAAAATCTTCAAGCATGATAAGCCTGAGAATCTGATATTCTCTGACGAAACAATTTCTGTTGCTGTAATGCCCTTCCAGAACATGACAAATGATACCATCTGGAATGACTGGCAGGATGGAATTCCGGTCAATCTCATCACATCCCTTTCAAACTCTGAAGAATTAAAAGTAAAACAAATGGAATCTGTCAACAGGTTGCTTCAAATCAGGGGTCTTACTAATTATGCTTCACTCACACCTTCAATTGCAAGTACGATCTCTCAAACCCTGGATGCAAATGTCTTTGTACTTCTCTTTCAACTTTCTCAAAGGCGGGAAGGTCTTTTATCTGATCCTTTAATGAAGATTTTCATTGTCCTCTATATTGAGGAATCCGTTCAGCTAATTTCTCCTTTAACATTATCAGATTATGATGACCAGATACCTGCACTTTCCATTTCAGTTATACATTTCCCTTCACTCGAAACTAAAATAGGGATAGTGACTTTTTGCATATACATTAAAAAAATTGAAGAAATAATTTTGTTCTGGCCCCGGGACATTTTATAATTGCATTGTTGATATCAGACAAAACCAGCACTTGGATTTTACAGCGAGTATGCCAGCCCTATTAGTTATCAATGATTATCGGTGCTTTTTAGTAAATAGTATTGATTTTGGCATTATACTTTATTTCCAGTAAAACAATATGTTGAGTACCTTTATAATGATCGCCTGATCAATTAATACTTGAAAAGGCTACACTTATTTGAATTGTGAAGGTCAATGTCTGCAACACAATTTACCCAATTGTGAAAGTCGGATAAGCGAAAGTTTCGCCTGGTTTTATTTTACACGCTCAATACAGTATATCAAATATAGATCAATTGATTAATATTTTATAACTTTAGAATAATAAATATTTCTATCTTTAGAAGAGTAAAAATGTGTACTTTAGAAAAAATCAACAATGAAATTTAAAATTACCATAATTATTTTGCTTTCACTAATTTTAGTTATTTTCGCTTTGCAAAATACTGAAATAGTAGAGATTAGACTTTGGTTTTGGTCACTTAGAACACCTAGTGCATTATTAATTCTGCTGAGTATAATAATGGGTGTAATTATCGGAATGATTTCATCTAAATGTAGTTTTAAAATGCCAAAAAAAGAAGTCAACAACGAAAATGAGCAGTAATAATTTGTAGATAACAAACAAACATACTTAACAGGAGTCAATACTGTCATAACAGGGGTGATCCTGCCAAAAGGAAAACGGTTTAATTGTACCCACCCGCCCAATATGGAAAAGCCAGTACCCTTGACCACCTCACGCCAGAGTAAATTGACCACCAGATGCCGGGGTTAAATATTTGTTGTATAGCAATTTATGTAATTTGCAATCTGACCGGCCAAATGTGGTCAATACGATCGGCTTTTGCAATTTTACACACCTTCCTCCATAAAACATAATTAATTATTTTGCCAATACAACTCCAGTAATCAGTCCCGCAAAAAGTATTACAATACTTATCAGGAACCACCACCAGAGTTTACTCCATTTAGGGGTAATAACCTCTCCCTTACTGCCTGTAAGAATTGTCCATGACTGAAAACCTCTTTTTACAGCCCAGAGCTCAAAAAGGAAAATTAAAAGTCCTCCCAGCAGAGCACCCAGAACAACTATTGCCCACCAGGTTATCACTGCAAAGGGAGATAGCGGCAGTAAAAGAGACATGTTCAGACTTTCATTCACCAGAGTCATAGCTATGGGAATTATACCTCCCAAACCCAGGAATGTGGTAACAAATACCTGGGGAAGGCGTTGCATTAAAAACCATCCGAAATTCCTGTTGCTGATAGGAGCCAGGAGTGCCACATGGAATACCAATCCCACGATTATTGGCAGACATAACATTATTAATATCTGAAACTGCGAGGTGACACTCTCGGATAACATCTTTAAAATCAGGATTCCGAGTGCTACAGTGTATGAGATCACTACAGGTATGAGGTTGCCTATTGTTTCAGTTAGAGCATTATGACAGAAGGAGGTTTTGCTTCCCTTAACAGCAAGGAATCTTGCAATAAAGGCAATTGGGCCAAGAACTATTACAGCGGGTAACCAGAACCTCAATCCCTTTTTATATTCAGCAGTGATTGTGAACAGCAAAATCAAACTTACAAATACTATTGCTGGCCATGATACACCAACAACCTTGTTAATTCTCAGATTGGCACTAGCCGAATTATATCGCAAGGTAGCCTCCTGCTGGACGTCCTCGGGGAAAAGCCTGCTGAGTGACCCGGGTTCGCGCGGATTGGATAACTCGTTTTTAACATTTAAGATTAAGGGGCGGTCGTATTGGTAGAAATAATAAATGTACACTTTCATATTCACCAAATCGGCTACCAGAGTTTCAATCGTCCAGCTGGCACCTTCTACATGGACTGCATCCATAACGTTTGTCAAATCCTTTGCACTTGGTAATCCGTTTCTTTCAATCAATTGCCCCAGCATCTCCTGAGCCTTTTCATAACGCGGGCATGGATAGCCATAACCATTTGAAGGATTAGCTACATTGAAATTAGTGGAAACTAAAAATTCGTCACCGGGGGCTTTTCGTGTGAACACCATTTCACCATCTATTCCGGCACTGATAATAACAGCATCGCCTGTTGCATCTGCAAAATGTAACTGTTCATGCATATACGGATATCGCTGATGGTTATTGACCCACGTAATGACTTCCTCAACCGTTGAGCACTCATGCATTATCTGCATACAGTAATTATGGTATTCTCCGGCAACCGGAATTCTTTCAGTGTGTGGATTCACATCAAATCTTGGCAGTCCGTTTGCATCGTAGGCCAGACCTTTTTCGTTTACACCTTGCTGAGGATTATCTGGTGTACCAATCCAGATAACTCCGAATTTGGATGAATCGCCTGGCTCTACCCAATAGTAGGAATCCGGATTGATATAGTCATCATTACCCCCGAAAAAAACACTATCTCCTTTTGATATAGTAATTACCGTACAGCCGGAGGGGATGGTCCTGTTACCAGAAGTTTCATCAGAATAAATGTGATGAGAACTAATATTCATTGCTGCAATTAGCATAAAGAAATTGGTGAGCATTAGTTTTTTTATATTGTTTATCTCTTAATTATTCTTTATTCTTTCTATCAATCAGCGTTGTTATCTGTTTGGTTTTTTATGGGGCATAACGATTGACGGTATGCGCAGTGCGGGCTTTCGAAGCACTTACCTATCAGACCGCTGTATGTTTGTTTATTGTTCATTCGTTTCAATTTACAACTCCTCCCCGGATTGCATATGACCGCGTGTTATAAGCAGGCCATGTTTAGTATCCCAGTGATGGATTCGCGCTTATCTTCTGTATAAATACTAAATTTAATTGTTATACGGCAGGTTCAATTTCCTGAGTAGCTCTTGATAGCGGGGCTCGTCGCGTAGAATGGCATATGCTGTCCGTTGGCCTATATAAATTACATTTGGATCATGCATTTCATAAGCTTGCTCCAGACAATCCAGAGCTCGCTCCTTGTTCCCGGCATGGATATATAAAAGTGCAATATCAGCTGGATTGAAATATTTTGATTTTGACTGAGCCATGAGGGTATCAGCTTCGAGGTTCAGTGTGCCGGCATATCCCAGCTTTTCATATTGATCAAAAACATGATCATAATCTTTAAGAAGACTGCTATAAAGTAATTTTACTACTTCAAATGCCTCTTCGTATCGTCCCGTTATGTGGAGTGCATCAAAGAGTATTTCTAAGACCAGGAACAGAGTGGGATTTTTTTCAAAGACTTCACGACTGGCTGAGATAGCATCGTTATATCGGTTTATTAATAACAGATCCGCGCTATACCACACATTTATCATTGGATTATGCGGATCAAGCTTAAGTGCCAGTTCAATATGTTCCATTGCTTCTTCCGGTCGTCCTAGTATGATCAGTAGTTGCGAATATAATGCGTGTGCCTCTGCATGGTTGGGATTGATTTCAATGGCTTTTTTATACGCTGACTCACCAGCTTCCCAGTCCCACACCCCCAAGACATTCATATTTGCCATCATAAAATGTACTTCCGCCAGTGTGCTGTCCAGTTCAAGGGCTCTTCCGACAGCCTCCATTATTTTGGGACCTGCCTCATCAGGGGGTACCACCCCCAACTGCTGACGTAACATCCATACAAAGCTAATACCGGTATATGGAAGGGCAAATTCAGGATCTCTTTCTTTTGCCTGCTCAAAGTACTGCATTGCAGTATCCATACTATCCGGAGCGGTTTGATACGTATAAAATTTGCCCTTAAGATAAGCATCATAGGCTGTCAGATTTGCAGTGGGTATTTTCTCAATGAGTTGTTTCTCCTCAGGGGTGACGATAGCTTTTAATTCAGCAGCTATTGATTCTGCGATCTGGATCTGTATATTGAAAATATCTTCCGCATCGTTTATTTTTTGTTGGTAAGATTCACCCCAGAGGTGGGTCTCCCGGTCTGCCATAATTAATTGTGTTCTTAGGCGAAAAGCATTGCCATATTTCTGTCCGCTGCCTTCCACAATATAGTTTACATCAAGCTCTTCGGCAATTTCAGAGATGGGTTTGCGCTGATTCCTGTACTGTTCAACTGATGTCCGGGATATCACCCTGAGATCTTTAATCTTCTGAAGGTTGTTCAGGACCTCTTCCATAATCCCGTTAATGAAATAGGTGTTCTCTTCATCGGGACTGTCATTGATAAAAGGCAATATAGCAATAGATTTTTCAGATTTTTCTATGGATTCTGAAACGGTGGCTGCTTTGGCACTTTTCTCAGGTTTTTCTCCGGAAGGTTTACCATGATCCTTAATCCCTTTGATTATCTCTTTTATGGCATTGGCAACCTTGTTGATCTGGTTCCGGTACCTGGTTTTATTCAGATTGGTTTTTATATCATCATCGGGAGTAAGTGGTCGGTTCACTCCCGGCTCCTTGTATATAAATTCAATGCCCCTGAGCACTCCACCAAGGACTGACTCACAGAGGCCAGTATCATCAGCATCAAGGTCATGGATGCGGACCGGCAGCACCCGGCTGGCAATATTACCGCTGGGTAGTTTGATTTTCAGTCCGTATTGATCATCAGAGGCCTGTTTAACAAATGCCTTGAACTCATGTTCCCACGCAAAGGATTTGGGATCGCAGTACGTGCGCGAGATAATGGGAATAAACACCAGGCATTTGAGTTTTTCTTTTAAAGAATCATCCACATCATGTGTTTCCAGAAGCCCGTCACGGGGATTGATATCGAAATAAACACTGATCTCTTCTTTGAAAGTCGATTCGAGTTCCCCCTTCAGGTTTTCAACAAATTCACTGACCCATCCACCGTGCTTATTGTCTTTCTGACGGTAGCTGATGAATATGTCGTAGTTGTAATCCGGGTTGATGCTTGACATGATATTTTAAATGATGGTTAATGATTTACTAAATTTATTCAATTTCAATTGAATTGACAACACTTTTCCCGTTTATTTGTGTGCATGGCTTGCTATATCGTGTGTTGTGTAGTCGTACTTATTTTATTTTTAATTTTATCTCAATCAACTTAATCACATTATCGAAATCTTTAGAATCTTTCATATCTATTGATATACAACGACCCATAGTTCCAATTTTCTTTGCAACTTCAAAATCCCTTTTTATATCATCTGATAAGTCACTTTGGTTAATAATTAATTCTGCTTTATCTCCGAACCAAAAAGCAACCTTAAAAGTACCTTTTAAAACCCGAATCCAGAATATTGTTTTTTCTTTTTTAAAGTCCGAAAAAGCCAACTTTTTCCGTCATTATAATATTTCCATTCTTCAGAAATGTCCTTGTGTCTATCGTACAAGTAACTTATAATCTGTTGCCAAAGTATACTTTTATCGCTTATAATTGAAAAAACAATATCATTATTTGGCTTAATGGTTTTATCATTTAAAACATGTCCCTCCATAATCAAGATATTATAAAGTTTTTCATAGTCATTTGTATTTAAACTAAGTTAAAAATAGGCCGATTAAATGACAACCCTATGTCAGTAGTGTAATATTTTTCAACGGAGTGTTTCTCAGTATACAGCTAACGTTTTGCCGGTATGCGCAGTAGTCGAGCTTGTTACAATCATTGGTTAAGTTACACAAATGTTTATTATCTGACATGTTCTTGCAGCTTATACCTGGCGGCTATTGCGTATGACCGGCTGTTGTGTGCCGTATAAGTTAAAATCTTCCAATAATTTAGTTTTTTCCTGTTCATCTAACCATGTAGTTTGAATAGAATTCCGGATTATATTAACAACTTCATTAACTGTTAAATTAAATGTGATCATAAGCTGTTCATATTCTTCAGCTAAAGTATTACCGAACATTTTTGGATCATCCGTATTTATCGAGATTAAGATTCCCTTTTCAAGATATTTTATAATTGGATGTTTTTCAAACGATTCAATAATTCTTGTTTTAAGATTCGAAAGAGGACATAACTCAATTGGAATCTTATTTTCAGATAGATAATCCAATAATCTTGGATCTTCAATTGCTCTTGTCCCGTGGCCTATTCTATCTACTTTTAAATCTTTAATTGCCTTCCAAATGCTTTCAGGTCCAGCTGCTTCTCCTGCATGTGCAGTTGTTTTAAAGCCGTACTCTCGTGCCTGGTTATATATGTCTTTGAATAAATCAGCTGGATATTTATGCTCAGTTCCTCCTATTCCAATTCCAATAATTCCTAAATGTTTGACTTCATTAATTTCATGCAATGTTCTCATTTCATCTGGTCCATAATCCCTTACAAGATCAACTATTAGATTAATTTTTATTCTTTTATTCGATTGCACACTGCTTGAAATTGCTTCAACTATTTTTTGAGTCTCTAATTTCCGTCGAAACAGCGAAGGAGAGATAAATACTTCGGCATATTTAACATTTTGATTCGCTAAATCATTGAACACAGCTTCTGATATAAGTTTAAAATCCTCATATTCTCTAAGAAACTGATTTTTCCATACCCACATATTAATGAAATGATTAAAATCACGGAATTTAAATCTTTCTTCCAGTTGTTCAAGGTTTGTAACATAATCATCACCTCCATATTTCTGAATAAGCATCCACAATGTTTTATGCGGAATAGCTCCCTCAAGGTGAATGTGATTCTCTATTTTTGGGATATTAATGAAACTCATTGTTTACTCATATGGCACACAACGCCGCCCTAAACGAAGTTCCGCAATGAGGGCGATTCCGCGAGAGCTTGCTCTCAGCGGAAGTAAAGCCCGGAAGGGCGGCACCAAATTGCGTTTAGCGACCTTGTTCATGCACGTTTTGGCTCGATGCCCAGTTAAAGCTGATTTGTTTTATAAAGTTACTAAAGCAATTTGGTTTAGCGCGGCGTATGCTATAAATGTGATAAATAGTTTGTCTTCTTCCTTTCATGTAATTATCAGTTATAATTAGGATTACCTGTGATAAAATATTTTGTAATCGTTTCGCTTTGAAAATCATTCTGATTACTAGGATTAGATTTGATTTTCCAATAGTATGTTGTATTAGGTAACAGGTTATTCACTGTTTTATTCATAATAATAACCTTATCTTCGTCATCAGCAATTTCGTCTTTCTCACACTGGAGATTAAGAACTACTAAAAGTAAGAAGATCAATGTTTGTTGTATGCGCATCCTACCTTTAATGGAAAGAAAGTGATTAGATTTGATTAAAATAGCTGTGAGGTTTCCGAACTTGGTCCAAACCCAGATTATACAGGTCAAACAGCACAAGTGTCTGATATTGAAGGATATGTCTATAACACTATCGGAATTGGCTCTCAAATCTGGATGGTTGAGAACCTAAGAACGACATTTCTGAATGACAGTACCCCTATAACACAAATATTTAATGATTCACTTTGGACTAGATTTAGATCTCCAGGATACTGCTGGTATAATAATGACTCAATAATCAATAAAAATATATATGGAGCTTTATACAACTTCTATACAATTGAAAACGGATTACTTTGTCCAACTGGATGGCATGTTCCTGATGAGTCTGAATGGAATACGTTAGCGGCGTTTCTTGGAGGAAATGAAATCGCCGGCGGTAAATTAAAAGATTACTACACTCCTTATTGGAAGGGACCTAATCTATGTATTGCAAACAATTTTGGCTTTCGTGCACTTCCTGGAGGAGAAAAACGCATTGTAACAGGTATATTTTTTGGAATTAGAGAAAGAGGTTATTGGTGGACAAGCAGATCAGATAATTATAGTCAGGCATTTTCGAGATCGATGTCTCATGAGTCTACGGAATTAGACAGATTCTTAACCAACAAGAAATATGGATTTAGTATTCGCTGCATAAAAGATCAAAAAAACGATACACTAACACGAACAATTAAGTAAATAAGATTGTCAAACATTTACATCAGATGCTGGGATTCAACCAATTATTTTACAAGCTTTCAATTTCGTCAAGGAAAAAACTTGAATCTTTTAATATTCAGCATGAACTGGAATCTTTCTGATAAATGCAGCGAGGTAAGTCTCTGAATAACATACGGAGGTTTCCTATTTTAATCTTATTGTTTTGAAATTAGTAACTTTAATTAAATTAATGTTAGAAATCATGAAACTATTTATCAAATTCACTTTAATGTTTGTCATTATTTTTTATTCAACTAATTGCTATTCCCAAATTGAAAAACCAATAACAAAAGGAAACATAACACTAGGAGGAGATATTGATGTCGACTTCGGATTTCAAAATTCAAGTTATACAATTGATCTAATAGATGGAATATTCGAGGTAGAAGATAAAAATCTTGGAATTTCAATAAATCCAACTTTTGGTTATTTTATTTACAATGGTCTCGTTCTCGGTATATCACCGTGGTATGGATATTATTACAGCGAGAATATAACTACAAATAACGTCTTTGGTGAATTAGATGATAATAGTTACCATTCTAATTATATCGGAATAAATGTATTTGTTAAGTATTATTTTAAAAATTCTGTATTTATTGGATTAGAATCAGGTTATGCCTACGAAATCAGTAAAATCAGTACTTTGGAAGATATATATAAATCTTCCACCTTCGCGTTAAGTCCAAGTGTTGGATATGCAATATTCATTAATTCAAAAATTTCTATTGAACCAAGCTTTAATTATAAATTTAGTAAGAGTTATTTAATATCACCTCAAGAAGAAGCAGAATCGGATGAAGCACCAAGACACAATTTTTTCATTTCAGTAGGTTTCCATCTCTTTCTTTGAATATAAAATATCACTAGTGTCCGACTAAAATAATAAAATAAGGGGTACTCCCGAAAGGTTTCCCCCAGATGTTGTAATTTGGTTTTCGAAGAAAACAAATACAACATGGGTAAAATTACAGAAATAAAATTTGTCGGACAGCCGAACGTTTGGACTGACATTTAAAGAAGTTCTGTTAATCGATTCTACCACTATCCGGTTGTTTAGTAACATATTAAAAGGAGTTGGTCGTAATCCCAAAGGGAGACAGCAAGAAGAAAGGCGGGATGAAGGTTCATATGCTTATTGATGCAGTTCAATCGGTTGGACGGTTTATTAAAATGACGGCAGCAAAAGTCAATGATCAGAAGTTTTTAAAGAGTTTGCAACTTATTCCCAACAGTATGATTGTCTTTGATAAAGCATATAACTATTACCATCAGTTTGCTCTCTGGACAAAACAGAAGGTTTATTTTGTTACCAGGATGAAAAAGAATGCTGTATATACAGTTAAAGAGGTTAAACGAACTCATTATCGCAAGAAAGATCAGGCAAAAGTTTTAAGAGATGAGATTATTGAACTTGAGTATCACCCTGAAAAAGAAGACGGCAAGCAAGACTTAAAAACCAAACTCATACTGAAATTAAGAAAGGTCATCTATCAGGATGAACAGAACCGCTCTTATGACTTTCTGACAAACAATTTTGATATAGCAGCTGAAAAAGTCGCGTTCCTTTACAAGAAAAGGTGGGGTATCGAGATATTGTTTTATGCAAAGTAAAAGATTATGTAAAGTAAACTCATAAAACTATCCCTAAACTACTGAATATGAGTAATGACTTTACATAATCACTTTACATAAACATTATTGCTTAGTTAGTATCGGCAATTTT
>Ga0315545_1001203_pt1 | contig 25858 bp, 24 predicted proteins | sample SalMarSW160210MG_FD_203096 | JGI IMG/M metagenome (GOLD analysis project Ga0315545, IMG submission 203096) | Salt marsh sediment microbial communities from the Plum Island Ecosystem LTER, Massachusetts, United States - Salt Marsh Sediment SW1602-10 ...
AGAATCTAAAGGCAGCCGGAGAGGCTCAAAATTTGATCATTGTAGAAAAAGAACCAATTGAGAAAAGAGATTATACTGAAGGAGAAGCAATCAAGCTTTACCATGAGTTAAAAGCCAATGCTGCTCTTGTAAAAAATTCGCATGCTGTCCTGGACACGTTAAAATCAATAGAAAACAGGGTTCATCATGGGATTTAATAAGGTAGCCGCAACCTTTAGGTTGCGCTTGTTTGCGCTTCAGGAAGAGAAACTTAATGAAATGTAAGCATTCAGCGTTCAGTAGATTGCTGATAGCTGTTGAGGGGGGATATTTCCCCCCTCAAATATCTTGAGATGAAAAGCAGTAACTATTTCCATGGGGGTAATCACAGGGAAGTAGCAAGAAGATATGGCCTTTTACCAAATGAGATTCTCGATTTTAGTGCCAACATAAATCCCTGGGCAAACTCCCTGGGGATAGAAAAGATAGTGAGAACCAATTTAAAGGAGATTTACCATTATCCTGATCCTCAGTGTACAGAGCTAATCAAGCAGATTAGCCAGTATTTAGGCGTTGGTAGAGAAAATATTCTTGTTGGCAATGGGTCGACGGAACTTATGTATCTGGCAGCTCGTGCTCTCCTGCCCCGAAGAGCTCTCATCTTTGCCCCCACTTTCTTCGAATATGAGCGGGCCATAAAAGCATGCGGAGGAGAACCAAAATTCCTATTCCTTAAGGAAAGCCAGGGGTTCTCGATCAACATCCAAAAAATCATCCGCGCGATAAAAGATGTTGAGGCTGTTTTTATCTGCAACCCTAATAACCCTACCGGTACTTTTTTTCCCGAAGAGGAGCTGCTTGAGCTGGTAAAGATAACTGAAGAAAGGAAGATAACCTTCATTGTAGATGAGAGTTACCTTGATTTTAAATATCCTGGGGAAAGTCTGGTAAGGGAAGCACAGAAGGCTAATTACCTTCTTGTCTTAAGATCTTTCACTAAGTTTTTTGCCCTGGCCGGTTTGAGACTTGGCTATGGGGTAGGAGGCGGGCATTTAATTGAAAAATTGGTTGGTTTAAAAGAGCCCTGGACAGTTAACTGTTTAGCCCAGGCTGTCGGTGCGTATCTTTTGAGGCATGAGGAGAATATAAAAAAGATACGAGAAGCTGTACGCAAAGAAACTGAATTTTTATTTGGCGAACTTTCCCAAATTGGAGGCCTCAAGCCCTATCCTCCAGAAGCTAACTTCATTCTGGTCAGGATAGAAACAGAACTTTCTTCATTAAAACTCCAGGAGGATTTAGCCAAAAAGGGTATTCTTATCCGAGATTGTAGTAATTTTACCGGCCTTAATGATAAGTTTTTTCGGGTGGCCGTTAGAAAAAGAGAAGAAAACTTGAAATTGATTGACAATCTTAGAAAAACGATCTGAGGCTCAAACTCCGGGACCTTCACTTACCATAAGCTTTAAGGATAAAGACCTCTGAGGCGTGTAGCTTCAGCTACTCTTTTTACTGCTACCATAAGGGCAGCAGTTCTCATGTCTACCTTTTCTCTAAGGGAGACATCAAGCACTCTGTGAAAAGCTCGGGTCATAATATCTCTTAGCTTTAAATTAACTTCTCTTTCACTCCAGAAATACCCCTGCATTGCCTGAACCCATTCAAAATAGGATACAGTGACTCCTCCGGCGTTGGCTAAGATGTCAGGAACTACAAAGATTTTTCTTGATTTAAGTATCCTGTCAGCAGGAGGGCTAGTAGGTCCATTGGCTGCCTCCACGATGACACTTGCCTTAATCTGGGGAGCATTTTCTTCGGTTATCTGTTCTTCGGTGGCTGCCGGGATTAAAATATCACATTCGAGTTTAAATAGCTCTTCGTTGGTGATAAATTCGGCATCTTTGAATCCAACTACCGAACCTGCTTCCCTTCTATGAGCTTTCACCTTCTCAGGGTCAAGCCCTTTTGGATTGTAGATACCTCCATCAACCTCGGAGATAGCCATAATTTTAGCTCCCTCCTCATGTAGAAGTTTTGCCACCACTGAGCCTACCTTTCCAAAACCCTGGATGACAACTTTTTTTTCCTCAATGGATTGATCCAGGTGCTTTAAGGTGTTAAGAAGGGTAAAAAATACTCCTCTTCCCGTCGCTTCCTCTCTTCCCAGGGACCCTCCCAGAACCACTGGCTTTCCGGTAACAACTCCTGGAACTGAGTAGCCCCTGTCTACAGAATAGGTGTCCATGATCCAGGCCATTACCTGAGAGTTGGTATTTATATCAGGAGCAGGGATATCCTTTTCCGGGCCAATCATTCCGAGTATCTCTGAGGTGTATCTTCTGGTAAGTCTTTCAAGCTCTTGTGGGGAGAGCTTTGTCGGCTCACACGCCACTCCTCCTTTGGCACCCCCGTAGGGAAAACCAACCACAGCACATTTCCAGGTCATCCACATGGCAAGAGCTCTCATCTCATCTAAGGTTACATCGGGATGGTATCTTATCCCTCCTTTGGCCGGTCCTAGGGTGATGTTGTGTTGTACCCTGTATCCTGTAAAGACCTCAACAGAACCATCATCCATCCTTACCGGAATGGAGACTATTAGCTCTCTTTTTGGATGTCTTAGTTTTTTATGGATCCAGGGTTCAAGATTTATCCTCTTTGCAATCTCATCCAATTGCTGAAGAGCATGCTGCCAGGGATTTGTTTTTTTCTTTTTCTCAATCAATGGCAATTCTCCCCCGTTCCTTGGTTCTTATCCTTAGAACGTCCTCAACCGGGATGACGAAGATCTTGCCCGCTCCTATTTTGTTGGTTTTAGCCAGGGACTGGATAGTGTTGATCATTTCCTCCACCTTCTCCTCCTCGGTGACTATCTCCAGCTTTACCTTGGGCAGAAGGCGTATAGGAGCATCAGGAGCACACTCCTCGGTGTATCCTCTTTGTTTTCCACACCCTTTTACCTCGGTTACCGTCATTCCCTCTACCGCGATTTTCTTTAAAGCTTCCTTTACCTCCTCCAGCTTAAAGGGCTGAATTATACACTCTATCTTTTTTAGCATGAGTGCCTCCTTTTTGTCTTCTTTCCAAAGAAAGCTGAAAAGAGCCTTATTCTCTGTGCTATTTTACAGTTTATTTTTTTTTCTTCTCAAGTTCTAGTAGTCTCCATATTGTATTGCTGTGTTAGGCGGCTGTTTTGCTTAGCAACTCTATTTCAATAACGTGTGTTGAATCGACAGTAAATTTGGTTATAGACACCATCCTTAAAGAATCAAAATTTATCTGGCGAGATGTAATCTCCATGTCTCGCTCTCGCCTTTTTCAGCCTTTCCCTCTGCTCTTCTAATATTTTAAATACTATTTGTGGCGTATCGAGAACTCTCATTTTGTATATTTCTATCAATCTATTTATCTTGGCTAAATTTTCAGGGACTCGCACAGTGAATTGTTTAGTGTAGTCTTTTTCAGGATAGTCTCTGTTAAGCGTTTCTTTAAACAGCCTCTTGAGGTCTTGATACTTAGGTATAAAACCAGTAGGTGTCTTTATAGCATCAACATCATCATGTACCTGTAACTCCATCCATTTAAGCCAGACGCGTTTATCATTTTTATGATTCATGAATTTCCCATCAGAGTCTTTCAAGAAGTAATTCACAGAGAAGATTCGAGGTGGGTTATTTAAACTAGTGCCAAAATTCAGGTTATCTTCTATATATCTTCCTATGGATATGGATAGGAAGTCCAGATTCGACATGGGGTTGAATACCCTTATCCCTTCTTTTCCCAAAGTGGCAGCTGTAGTTTCGGATTCCATTGCTGCACCTTTAGTTACAATGCCATGAACCCAATCAAAGGCCTCCTCCACCGGCACCCAGGTGTCAGAATCTCGACCTCCGTAGATTATTCCACTTACCATAATACCCTTGGGGTCATCGAGTTTTGGATCTACATTATCTAAAATCTTCAGGTCAAATGTAAACCTGGCGTTTTTATGTGAAGACAGTATTTCTTTGCCTTCCTTATCTCTTTTGCCCGAGAACCACTCGCCTGAGTAATTAACACCTTTTTTTGGACACTGGCCATCTTTACCATTCCAATAAACGTTTTTGTCTTCTGTAACCAGTACGTTTGAAAATATAATCTCACCCGGGGCATGAAGCGCCTGCCATTGTAGTGGATCATCAGTAGAATTTATCCCCTCTATTATCCCAAACATTCCCTTTTCCACATTCACTGCACGGATTTTTCCACCTAATTTCCTGAGGTATGCTATATCATCACCAATTACGGTCTCGCCTTCTATCATAGCAGTAGAAGTCTTTCCGCACATAGACGGAAATGCTCCTGTGAAATAACTTACCCTTCCTCCTGGACCATCTACTCCCACGATGAACATATGTTCTGTCAGCCAACCTTCTTTTGAGGCTCTATTTATTGCCAAACGCATTGCTAGTTTTTTAAGTCCGATGGTATTGCCGCCATATTGTGTGTTCGTGCTATATACAATCTCATATTGGGGATCAATATGTATCCTCCGTTTCTCAATATTTTTACTTACACGCAACCCCAGTCCCGCTTCCATCAACTCTCCTTGGGAATGCACAAATTTGAAGAACCGCTCATAATTGTCTAACCTGAGGAATTCCTTATAACCCTGTCTATACAATAAATCCTCACTGTGTGCCACATAACTAGAATCGGTGAGCTGAACGCAAGGTATGACGAATTCAGAATTTGTGGGTCCTAAGCAGAAAAATTTGACATATAACTCATGTCCATTCATGATATTCTTTAGAATGGCATGAATTTCTTTGGTACCATCCTCTCTATCCATTGCGTTCATCTCTGGTCCCAGGTTAACACCCTTGGATACAAGAAATTTGGTTCTTTCTTTATCCCGAGCTTGATCATAATATCCGTCAAAATGGACCGTATGCCCCTTTATAGCAAGTTTCGCTTCCTCCCTGTTTTTTATTGCCGCTTCTCTGATATACTGAATATCCTCTGCGGAATCTGTGCAAACAAAAACCTTAGCCGGGTTACATAGCTCCACGTACTTAGCAATGAATTGATGAAGCTTGGGATTATTTATCCTCATAAGTTTCCGGTAATCTTCTTCGCCCAATCTGGTTTTGAGTATGATTATAGTTTCTTGATCCATCTTTTACGCCATCAAAGTTTATTATTTCGGCTCTGGCTTCTGCTAATCTTTTTGAAACAGTTATTAGATTAACATCAAAATTTTTCCCCTACTATTTTTTAAGCTGATCCATTGCCAGTTCCAACTGGCATAACATAAACAAGTAGTTTCTGGATAGGCTATTACTCAACAAGGCATGACGACCTATCAAATATCGATTTGGGCCACAGATAGAGCTTTGCTTACAGATGCCTGGGCCAGGATGTCTAAGGCGTCGTACAACGGAACGTCAATTCCATCTTGCTTCAGAATTAAGGAGAGTTCAGTGCAACCAACTATTACTGCCTTGGCCCCTCTTTCTTGAAGTTTTTTGACTATTCTGTTTGCCTCTTGTCTAAGAGGAAGCTTCTCTTTGCCGGCTTTGATTCTGTATATTATCTGCATGACCTTCTCTTGATCTGCTGCTTCAGGCTGGAAGACCTCAATCCCTCTTTTTGCACAGGCCTGGTGGTAGAGGCCAATTTGCACGGTCCCATCCGTAGCCAAGAGTCCTACCGCTTGTTCTTTGATTGCATGGGCTGTCTCACCTATCATGTCCAATACCGGTATCCTTACTGCCTCCCTAATGCTGTCCAAGGAGTAATGAGCCGAGTTACACGGAATAGCAATGAAATCGGCTCCTGCCTTCTCTAGGACTTTGGCAGTTTGCTTCAGCAGGGGGAGAGGGGTTTCACCACCATGCAAAATAGCTTCGGTCCTATCAGGGATTGCAGGATTACTATAAATGATGACTCGAAGGTGATCCTGATCTCTGTGAGCAGGTGTTTTCTCCTTGATCCTTCTGAAGAGCTCAATGGTCGCCTCCGGCCCCATTCCACCCAGGATGCCAATTATTTTGCTGTTATCCAGAGTTTCTCTTTCCATCCGAACACCTCTCGCCTTATCGGTTCTCTTTCAAAGGAAGTATTCAAAACTCGACTTACTTAAATGGTGAATAAGCGATAACCATCCCCTGAGCTCTATTTAAGGGCGAGCCGACTTCTTCAAAACCGAGCTTAACGCTTCTATAAAATAGTCTATATGTTCCCTTTTTATTACCAACGGTGGCGTGAGTCGTAAGGTTGATTGCCCATATATCGTTAATAGAATTCCCTGCTCTCTCAACCGGGACTGTATCTCTACCGCTTTCTGAGGCGCCGGATCCCGGCTCTCTTCATCCACAATCTCAATACCAATCAGCAGACCTTTCCCCCTGACATCTCCGATGATATTGAAAGTGCGCTTAAGGGCTTCGAGTTCGTCGATTAAATACTCCCCTTGTTCACTTGCTCTTTCGAGTAAGTTTTCCTTCTCTATCACCTCGATCATCGCTAAACCCGCTACGCAAGCAACTGGATTCCCTCCTATAGTTGAGGAGAAATCTTTGTATTCAAACCTCTCAGTGACCTCAGGTGTTACGACAAAGGCGCCTAACGGGAGTCCTCCTCCTAATGCTTTTCCCAAGACGAGTATTTTAGGCTTCAGATCCCAATGTTCGATTGCGAACATCTTCCCTGTCTTTCCAAGACCGGTCAATGTTTCGTCTGCCACTAGTGCAATATCTTTTTGCTGACATATTTCAACTATCCTGGAGAAATACCCATCAGGCGGGATAATTACGCCAGCATCTCCAAGAATAGGCTCGAAAAAAAGAGCTGCCACATTTCCTGTGGTACCATACTCTAAAAAGTCCTCAATATAATTAGCGCAAGCTATTCCACACTCAGGATACCTGTGGTTCAAACTACACCTGTAGCAATAAGGTGCTGGGACATGATATACCCCTGGCAGAAGAGGACCGATATCTTTTTTGTCCTCGCTCCGACCGGTCAAGCTTACAGCCCCGGTCGTCCTCCCCAGAAAACCTTGTTGTAAAGCCAGCAACTCGAATTTAGTCTTGAATTTCTTTATGGCCCGAATGGCTCCTTCAACCGCCTCACTACCGCTGTTACAAAAGAATGTCTTTGTTAACCCTTCGGGGATAAGCTCGGCAAGCTTTTCAGCCAGCGCAGCCGCTGGTTCCGAGTAATATAGGTAATGAGGACTGTGTATTAATAGATTGATTTGCCTGCTTATAGCTTCAGTCACGTATTCTGTATATTCGTTAGCGTACCCAAGAAGTGAAACACCGAATCCTGATGTAAAATCTAAATATTCCTTTCCTGAACCATCAAATAACTTTACACCTTTTCCTTCTTTAATTGCTATCTGGTGTATAACGGGTTTAAGAATATAGGCATCATATTTTTTCTTTAATTTTTTCTTTAAACCACAGGAAGACATGGGACCTCCTAGCCTTCCGCTCCTTTTCTAGAAGCTAAAACCGTAATTTTCGTCTAACAACGTTTCTAGAGCTCTCCAATCTGACCCTATGGGTTCAGGGACCTTTTCTAAAACTGTATCTATAATATCGATATCTTTCAGTCCACCTCCGGTTATTACACAGACAACAAGCTCATCTCTTGATATCCGTCCCTCGTCCAGAAGCTTTTTCAGTGCTGCGATAGCGGTTGCTGATGTTGTGCTAGAGAATATGCCCTCGCTTCTGGCTAGTAACCTCACTGCATTAACAACTTCTTCATCGGTTACCGTTACAGAACATCCATCCGAATCAATTATTGCCTTGAAGCCTTTATAACTCCCTTTTGGAGCCACTGCATGTCTTGCTACCGTCGCTTTTGGTTCAATAGTTTTTATATATTTGGGATCTCGTTTTTCTGTTTTTGTAAAAGATCCCCCTGAACTGGATTCAGCCGCAATCATAGATGGGAAAGATTCGATTAAACCAATTTCATAAAAGTCCAGAAAACCATTCCATATACCGTAAAGACAGAATCCCTGGCCAGTTGGCACAATAACCCTGTCGGGCGCTCTCCATCCAAGGTCTTCACAGATTTCGTAGGCAATAGTTTTTGTTCCTTCTTGGCTATAGGGATCCCCCGTTGGGGAGGGCGTATAGCTTGATACCGGGTAGCAACCGCATTCGTCCACACATCTTTTAATAAGCTCATAACGATCCTCATACCTCTTTAATAGTATAACTTTCCCTCCGTAGGCTAAGGTTTGCAAAATTGCTGCCTTGGACTCGCCCAGAGTTTCAAAACTAATGACCCCTAGACCATATTTAGCACCGTAAGCAGCCGCAGCGGTACCCATATTTCCTCCTCCCGCCACAATGTTGCGCAAACCGAACTGCAGGGCGACAGATGTCCCAACACAAGCCTTTCTGTCTTTAAAAGTGCCCGTCGGATTCCGCGATTCGTCTTTTACGTAAAGGTTGCTCATTCCTAAAAGCTGCCCTAATTTCTCACACTTTATTAGAGGAGTTTGTCCTTCCCCAAGTGTTGCAAGCGATATCGTTTTCTCAATGGGTAGAAGTTCTAGGTATTTTGACAGTCCTAGCTTACTACGTTCTTTTAAAACTCCTCTACTTAACACCTTCTTGATCTGCTTAAGATCAAATTTTACAACTAAATTGGCTGCAAAATTCTCGCTCTTGCAGTTTGGACAACCGTCAAACATTCTCTTGAGAGGATATTCCTTGCCACAATGCATGCATTTAAGAGCCAACATCCATGTAACCTCATTTTGCCTAATCTACTCCTACTTCCTTCCCGTGGAAACAAATTCCACTATTTCTGATGCTCCCATGTTGCAAAGGCCCAGTTGCCTAGCTGTGACACCTTCTTCCCAGTAGTCAATTTTATCTACCAGGGACCATGTAGAAATAATGCTTTTAATGGTTCTATTTGGGGCGTTCAGAAGCTCACAAAGTGAAGCAATCGGTACTAAACCATAGGGAACGTCCTCTCGGATATAGTCAAACACGTTGGGCAATATATATCCTTCGTATGCCTTACAATTCTTAAAAATCTCATAGGTCAATTTCCCAGAAGCTCCATAGTATTGTTTAAGGCCATTAGTACTTGGTCTAAGATCAAGTCCGAGCTCACCAGCTAGGTTTAGTCTCTCCCTGTCCATAGAATCGATTACTTCGGCGATTTTGGGAGTTATCCCTTGATGGTAGAATTCAAAATCGTTTATTCTTTCTAGTATTCCAAGGTTGAACAACGCAATCGGAGCATGGAAAATAGGGTTAAAATTATCCAGGTTGGTTTCGAGTACGTTTTTTCCTGCAACCAATTGAGGCAGAGCGTCCTTTAGCAATCTCAAGACTTCATCCCCCCTGACCGAGGGGAACACAGCCATCTTGACTTTTGACTTTATGCCCGTAATCCTCACTTCACCTGAACCAACTACTTCACTGACCAGTGGTAGCAACGTTGTTTCTGCAAGAACTACATCACGGTGTGCACCATTGAGGAGCTCCCTTAATCGCAAAGAGGCCCAATAACCAGTCATAACCATTACTAAGTGCCCATTTTTAAGGTAAGGTAAAGATAATTCCAATAGCTTTTTATGACCATAAGCTCTTACAGTGATTACTATCACATCAGCGTCTGTAACAGCCTCACTGATATCGGTCGTTGCCTTGGATATTCGTGCGAACCCCTCGACCACGCCCGAGACCTTGATTCCTCCTTTTGCACGAATAGGGACAAGCCTACCCGACCTCAAATTAAACAAATTTATATCATGCCCTTTTAAGGATAAATAGCTTGCTAAACCTTGACCTGCACTGCCTGCTCCTAGGATAGCAAACTTCACACGGTATCACCTCGCCGTTTTCCACATTCCCATGTTCACTGTGCAAAGAGACACTTCAATTTTGATCAACATATATAGCCAAATCTGGGCAATTGATCTCACATAATCTGCACCGCGTGCAATTTTCAGGTTGATAAACTCGAACGACATTATACCCCTTCGCGTTACGTCTATCAGAAAGCTTCAAAACCACTTTTGGACAGTAGAAAATACACAGCCCACACCCCTTACAAAGCTGTTCGTCAATATATACCTGCATCTAACTCACCCTCTACTCTTTTCTATGATTGTCGGGATCTCTGAAGGACTTTTAGCAATAAGGGAACCGGCCTCCCTTAGTGCCCTAATTTTACTTTCGGCCGTTCCTTCTTCCCCTTCAATTATGGCACCAGCATGACCCATCTGAGCGCCTTTTGGTGCAGTGCACCCAGCGATAAGGGAGATCACCGGCTTGTCCATGTAGCCCCTAATGAAGGCCGCAGCCTCTTGCTCCGTCGTCCCACCTACTTCCCCTAGCAGGACGATCATTTCGGTTTCCGCATCCTCTTGAAACATTTTTAACACAGCTTGCTGAGACAGTCCCCAAAGCGGACCCCCACCAATTCCGACAACCGTTGACTGGCCGATACCATTTTTCGTTAAAACTCTACAAACCTCGTAAGAGAGTGCTCCGCTTTTAGAAACAACTCCAACTCGCCCTTCTGTAAACATGCGGTGCGGGTGAACGCCCAGCTTGCATTTTCCCGGTGAAATTAGCCCTGGGGTGTCAGGCCCTAAAACTTTGGCTCCCTTGCTTACAGTGTAGTTAATAATGGTCAGCACATCCTGATCAGGAATCCCCTCTGCTGTTACTACCAGAAAGCGAATCCCGCTATCTATGACTTCTAAAGCAGCATCTTTAGCAAAGCTTGCTGGTACAAAACTGATAGTAGCGTCTACTTCATGCTCTCGGAGCGCTTCTTCAACGAAATCATAAACTGGAATCCCATGTACCTCCATACCACCTCTGCCCGGGGTTACTCCTGCAGCAATCTTGGTGCCGTAATCTTGCATGATCTTCGTCTGAAAAGAGCCAACCCGACCGGTTATGCCCTGAACCAATACGCGGGTATCTGTATCAATTAAAATCGCCATTACGACTCCCTTGCGAGTTTAACAGCGGTGCGGACTACTGTTTCAAGATCCTCAAATGTCTCTATCCCAACTGTGCGAAGCTTTGCCTTGCCAACGTCCTCCTGAGTGCCACACATTCGGACCATCAATGGCACGGACTTACCATGCTGTTTCAGATAGTGGAGAATTCCGTCTGCCATCTCATCCATACGGGTAAGGCCACCAATTAAGCTGATCAGGACGACTTTTACTCGGGGATTCGCCAGGACGACTTCTAGCACCCGCTGCATACTCTCCGGGCCAGCCAGCCCGCCAAGTTCGCAAAAGTTTGCTGCTTGACCTCCGGTATCTTGGATCAAGTCCAGTGTCAACATCCCGGTCCCGGCACCATCGGATATCATCCCAACATTCCCATCGAGGGGAACGTAGGTTATGTCCCTCTCTTCTGCCAATTGCTCCGCAACGCTTTTTCCGCTTTTCACTAATTGCTTTTGTTCCTCTTGTAATTTAGCGAACAAATCGTCATGGCGATAGGCTGCCTTACCGTCCAACAGGATCTTCGCGTCCAGTGCTACGAGTCCATTCGAGCTCACAGCTAGGGGGTTAATTTCAACCAGTGTGGCATCACAATCATAGAAAATAGCATATACCTGGTTTACAATACTCCTAAATCCATCCAGATAATCCCCCAGCCCAATACTCTTACCCAGGTACCGAACAATATAGTCCTGTAGTCCTACCCTCGGTTGCAAATGCTTTTTAATAACCTTTTCAGGACTTTTCTTGGCCACTTCTTCGATATCAATTCCACCAGTAGTGCTAACCATGATAAGTGGCAGATTAGCCAGTTTATCGATAAGGAGCGCTAAGAATAATTCTTGTTTTATCTCAACCTGCTCTTCAGCCAGTAACGCTTGGACTGGCCAGCCTTTGACGTTAGAATTAAGAAGTTCTTCCGCTATTGCAACAGCCTCCTCGGCCTGTTTGGCAATTCTTATGGCATTTGCCTTTCCCCGACCACCTACAGGAACCTGAGCCTTTAAGATCACGGGAAAGCGTAGATTGCCTATGTCATCTTTAGATCTTACCAGAACACCTCTAGGAATAGGGATCCCGTATTCTGAGAAAAGCTTCTTAGCTTGGAATTCGAGCAATCGCATCTGTCAGACCTCCACCTTTACTTTTTGGTCCTTTGCTAAAGCTATTCCTCGTTTGGCCGCTTCTAGATCCACCTCCAGAAACTTAGGTCGGACATTGCTGCGAATTGCTTCAAGTAAATCTTCCTGTGAAATCAGCCCAGTTGCCTGCTGCAGGAAACCTAGCATTACCATGTTTGCAATGATCTTTGGTCCGATCTCACTGGCTGTCTGCGTTGCAGGAACTTCGATGATCTTGATATCGGAGCGTTTTGGCCGCCCAACTAGTTCTGAGTCAAGGATCAATGTGCCTCCAAACCTTAACCTGTCTAGATATCGATCTAACGCGGACTGCGACATCGCAACAAGGATGTCCACCTCATCGGCCAGAGGCGAGTTGAGGGGCCCCTCAGAGAGAATCAACTCTGCTTGGCACTGCCCACCACGTGCTTCGGATCCATAGGACTGAGTTTGGACTGCATTGAGGCCAGCCTGTGTCACTGCCGCCGTGCCGAAAATGACCGCTGACAGGACAATACCCTGACCTCCAAAGCCGCAAAACTGCAAATTAGCACGGTCGTTTCGCATCATTATTCTCCCTCTACTTCATAGACTGAGCTTCCCTTAAAAACCGGCTTATGCTTCTCAATAAAGTTTCCAAGAACGAATTTTCTCGAAAGCTCCTCCTCCGGAAGTTTGCCAGCCTTCTCCACTGTGACGGACCGTTCCTCGATCCACTGGACACCTTTTGAGGGATCACCGGTCCCAAGCGCGCGCCGGCCGAAGTTTATCGGACATTGAGAGACAATCTCTACCATAGCAAATCCTTTGTGTTGTAAGGCCTTTTTGATGGCATTTATCGCCCGACGGGATCTGTAGGTGTTCCACCGGCTTACAAATGTCGCTCCGGCCGTTATAGCCAGTTGACATAAGTCAAAAGGCATCTCCCGATTGCCATAGGGCGTGGTAGTCGTAGTTAGCTCTTGCAGCGTAGTGGGAGCTACCTGGCCACCAGTCATGGCAAAGTTAAGGTTATTAACCACTATCATGGTCACATCTAAATTACGGCGGGCGGCCTGTATAAAGTGATTGCCTCCTATAGCTGCCGCATCACCATCTCCGGCGAAGATTACCACCTTTAAGTCCGGGTTATGTAGTTTGATACCTGTTGTCCAGGGCAGTGTGCGTCCATGGATGCCGTGTAAAGCTTCGGCGTTTAGGTACACTGGAATCCTAGCGGTGCAACCAACGCCGCCGATCGCCACAAGCTTATCGAAGTCTAGGTCGATCTCATCGGCTGCCCGTAGGAAGAAGTTCATGATCTGAGCAGCTCCACATCCAGGGCAGAAGAAGTGTGGCAGACTTCCTTCCCGCAAGTACCTCCTAAGAGGGCTGGTCTTGAGCATTATGAGACCATCCTTTCAATTGCCGCACATAATTCGTTTGAGGTATGGATCAACCCCTGGTTCTTGATTACTCTGACAACCTTGCAAAGCCCGGCGGAGACGCGTTCAATTTCACCTGCATACTTGCCAATATTCATCTCGACAGCAAGAATTGCAGAAGCTTGTTCTGCTACAGCCCGAATCTCCTTCTCAGGGACGGGCCATACAGTTATCAGTCTCAACAGCCCGGCTTTGATGCCTTTGGCTCGAGCGTGCTGGACGGCATCGAGCGCCGGTCGGCACTCGCTACCATAGGCGATCAAAACGATTTCGGCCTCGTCAAGAAAAAAAGCTTCCGTCTCAATAATCTCATCGCGATGATGGTTAGTCTTACCAATAATCCGTTTATACATTGAATCAAAGACGTCCGGGTCCCAGTGAATGCTGCCTCGTTCGTCATGCGGGTTTAGTGAATGGAGAATGCGATAACCCTCTCCAAAATCTGGTAGTGGAGGCACGCCATCCGGCCCGGCCTTGAAAGGAAGAAACTCCTCAGGAGGTACATCAGGTTTCTTACGATTGATGATTTCCATGGCCTCGGGCTCAGGAATCACCAGCTTCTCGCGCATCAGTGCAATGGTGGTTTCGGACATCACAATCACAGGGATACGATACTTCTCAGCAAGATTAAAGGCTTTGATAGTGTGATCGAATAGCTCTTGAACTGACAAAGGAGCCAAAACGATTGTCTCGTAGTCTCCACTGGCTCCCCAGCGCATCTGCATTACGTCGGCCTGGGTGGCATAATTCTCCCCCCGGCACCGCTGGACATCCACGATGACGCAGGGAATCTCTGCTGCCACGGCATATCCGATTCCCTCCTGCATGTAGTTAAATCCAGCGCTGGCAGTAGCGGTCATCGCCTTGGCACCAGCGAGAGAGGCTCCGGTAACGGAAAAAATTGAGCATAGCTCGTCTTCGCTCTGTAGAAATTTTCCACCAACCAGAGGCATCCGCGCTGCCATGTGCTCGGAGATCTCATTGGCTGGGGTTATGGGATATCCTGCAAAAAAATTGCACCCTGCAGCAAGAGCACCCTCAACCACAGCGTGGTTGCCGAGCATGAAATGTGTTCCCGTTAATACTCTGCCAAAGTTATCAGTCATGGTCACCCCTGTTTTCCGATTTTTAACTCGCCATTCTCTTGAATGATTGTTCCATCAATTTCAATTGTTGGCTCCCGAATGATAAGGTCGATATGGCTCTTGGCCTTGACACTCCCTTCGAAAGAAGTGTTATCCCCTATGCCAATATGGCAAGTTCCACAGGCGCCCTCATCTTCCAGCATGCTCCCGCTTATGCCAGAGCAAGGATTTAATCCAATGCCCAGTTCAGCAACATTATACATATTGCGATCTTCCATATGGCTGAGAATACAGCGAAGTTTCTCCGCCTGAATCCCACCATCTATTTCAACTACCTTTCCTTTCTTTACCGTGACCGAGATCGGCTCGATGATGACGCCAAGGGCAGGATGGGGAATGCTACCATCCACAATGAGTGTTCCTTCAGTGCTCCCTTCGAGGGGCCCTACATTTGCCTCGATATTCGGCGGCGAAGATATACTGCCCGGCTTATGAGAAAAGCCAGGTTCTGAATGTCCACTTCGGCCGGAAATGTCTATTCGAAGCTCCGTCCCCTGCCGGGTTGTAACTCTGACCTTCTTTCCTTGAGTGAATGCTTCCGCAACTTGGTCAACAACTTTTGCTATCGCAAGAAAGTCGGCTTCGATGCCCCCATCCTCCAACATGTGCACATTGAAGTCTCCCATACTGACAATGCGCGCCCCGTTCTTGCGAGCCTCCTTGGTAGCAGAAGCATGTGTCATAGAGTATGTCAAGGGCATAAATATAACGTCTGCATCTCTCATTGCACTGGCAATATGTGATGGAGGTTCCTCCCCATGGGCGTTTCTCGGCGTGAAAACAGCTAGGACTGTGTCTTTCGTAATTCCAAGGGCTGCAATAGCTACGAGCTCACCAACCCTCACTGTTTTTGTATCAGTCAAAATCAGCACCTTTTCATCAGGCTGGAGGTTAGCACATACCTTAATTATCTTATGAGCTCCTTCTAGCCTCTTTACATCTTCAACCATGATCATTTTGATTGCTCCCTTAAGAAAGTTTCCATTCGCTTGAAAGCTTCAGGGATAAGGTTTGTTGAGGTGGCATATGACAGGCGCAGATGTCCCTCACCACATTCACCGAACGCTGCCCCGGGAACCGTTGCCACATGAGCCTTCTCCAACAGTTCCTTGGCAAACTCCACCGAAGGCTTCTGCAAGCGGTACGAGGGGAAACAATAAAACGCGCCCTGTGGAGCATTACTGCAATCAAAAAACTGAGATTGCTGGATCAACTTCGTCATTACTGCTCGCCTCTCTTTGTATCCTTCCACCATCCGTTTTGTCGCTTGTCGTGATTCTTCGGTCCTTAAAGCCTCAATCGCTCCAGCTTGAGCGAAGGCAGTTACACAGCTTACTGAGTGCTGGTAGATCTTAATCATTCCTTCTAGAATCTCCTTTGGGGCTGTTACATAGCCCAGCCTCCATCCTGTCATAGCATGGCTTTTCGAGAAACTGTTAATGGTGATGACGTTGTCAAATTCTGAGCCCGGGCTATAGTGTTCGCCCTCATAAATGAGATATTCATATATCTCATCAGAAAGAAGCAAGGTGCCTTGCTCTCTCGCCATGTTAGTAATCTTGCGGATTGTCGATTCCTCGAAGACGGCCCCAGTCGGGTTGCACGGCGAATTGATCACTATGATCTTGACAGAGTTGTTCATAGCCTTTCTAATGGCCTTAAGATCAGGCTGGAAGCCATCTGTCTCAGATGAGGCGACTCGCACGACTCCTGCACCCGCTATTCTTGCAGCAGGCTCATAAGTAACCCAGGCTGGGTCCAGTATCATAACCTGGTCCACTTTCTCAAGGACTGCCTGGAAGGCAAGATAGATGGCAAATTTGCCACCTGCAGTTACGATGACATCATCAACTCCTGCATTGATATTGTTATCTCTCTTAAGTTTCTTACAGATTTCTTCCCTGAGTTCATAATCCCCGGCTGTCGGCTCATACTTTGTTTTACCTGCCTTTAAGGCTTCCCAAGCTGCGTTTTTGATATTTATTGGCGTGTCAAAGCATGGTTCGCCTACACCTAAAGATACGATGTCCTTGATCCCATTTCGCTGCATCTTTTTAACAGTATTGTCAACTTCCTCGGTGGCTGAGGGTTCTAGTTGGAGAATCTTTTCTGATAACATATTTCTCATCATACTATAATCTCCATAATTAGTATTGTTTGAGTAGTTTACCAAACCCATTAATTGATCCCTTATATTTAACCCTTCTTAATGCTGCCCACATACTTGCTTGGTTGCTCGTAACTACGGGAACGCCGAAATCCTCCTCTAGTACGTCTATTATCTCGATGGTCCTTAGGTTAGTACAACTAATAAACATCCCATTTGTCCCTGGAGGATAGTTACGTTTTACCTCTACATAGACTAACTGGGGCATGATTCTACCTATTTCTAAGTTTTCTATCGGCTGTGAATAAGTTGACCTAATTAGTTCGATAATTTTGACCACTTTAAACCCAAGGCTTTCAAGCCACATTTTTTCTCTTTGTTTTGTTTCTTCGGGGTAAGGCGTTATCAAGAATAATTTGTTGATTTTCAGAGTGTCCAAAGCCTGTTTAACCGCGGTTGCTGTAGTGATAACTGGTTTGCCAGCAATTTTATTCAACTCTTTGGTTAGTTCTTCGTTCCATTTCTCTCCTTTTAAAAAACTGCCTGAGGTGCAACCATAGATGATCACATTCACATCTGCTGTTGCTACTTCTCCTGCAGCTCTCTTAGCATACTTGGCCATCTGCATAAGATCTTCCTCGGTTTCAGTGGTCTGCATCATCCTAGAGGTATGCAATGAGATACCTTCCGGTAGCATTTTTTGAAATTCAGACTCCATCGTTGTATTCGAAGATGGAACTAACAAGCCTATACGACCCCGCCAGCCATACATTGGGACCTCGACTTTTTATGAACTCATTAATCTATAAATACTATTGTAATTACCCATCCCATGGTTAAACTTCTCGCCTTCGACATGTTGAAAGCTGGCAGTTGTACAGCGTACAACTGCCAGCTCAACAGCCAGCCTAAATCTTTTACTTTAGCGCTCACCCCAGGGAGGTAGAGGCACAATAATTTTAACCTCAGCTAGATCTTTTGGCCACACTACCTTTTGCACCTCATCCTGCCATTGGATTATTACCACGCCGCCATAGATATTTTGGCCCTTTTCATCAAATTTAACACGCTCCCAAGGAAGTGGGAGTAGGTTTCCTGGAATATCTGTCTCAACTAGAGCCTGTTTAATTGCTTCTGGATCAGTGGACCCTGCTCTATTTATTGCATCTACTAGGGTGAGAAGACCTATAAACCCCCGAGCTGGAAGGTTACCCATTGGCGCCGCTTCACCATAACGTTCCCTAAGCAAGTCAGTAAATGTTCCTGCCATCGGTTTTGTTTCGATTAAGGCATCTGACCAAAGTTGCGTTGCCATTACCCCGTTAACATCGGAGCCAAGGGTGCGCTGAAACTCGTACCTTATATGCCCTGTAGAGTTTGCCAGAATCGGTGCAGTGATATCATATTTTTTAAAAGCCTTATGCAACAGAATGGCATCTGACAGATAGGACGCCATGCAAATGATATCCGGCTTTGCCCTCTTTACCCGTAGAGCCTCCGCATCTACATCGGTTGCCTCATGGGGATAGGTGATATCAACCACAACTTCATACCCATACTCGGGTGCCTTCTCTTTAAGAAGCTTTGCAGTATCTTGGCCGAAAAGCGTATCCTCACACACCATCGCAAGTCTTCTTAGATTTAAATCTGGCCTTGTTTCCTTTAACTCTTTTAGAAGCGACAGCATACCCTCCACATGCACAATGTCAGTTGGTGTGGTTCTAAAAAACCACTTAAAGCCGCGTTCCGTAAGGCTTGGCGCAGTCGCGCTATCATCCAAGAAAGGAATGCCGTGCAGTTCGGCAACTGTGCTCACAGGATCGGTAACGGCACTTTGGTAGCACCCTATAAGCGCATCAACCTTTTCTACGGTGATAAGGCGTTCAGTCTCTGATCTTCCTATGTCCGGTTTCCCCTCGCTGTCACCAAAAATTATTCTGACTTTGGCGCCGCCCAGGTTCGGTAACCCTTCAGACCTGAAGATGTCTCCAGGGGAGTCAATGTCATAGCTGCTGTTAATAAGATCTGCAGTAACCTTGAGAGCTTGTAGGAATTGGATACCTGTTAGAGCAAGAGGTCCAGTGATTGGATAAATCGCACCAATTTTAACCTCTTTAGAGGTTTGCTGCGCTGCCGCTTCTTGGGCAACATATCCTATTCCCCACGGCAAAACCATAATTATCCCTGCCACTAATAACCCACCAATCATCTTCTTCATCTTCAAACTCCCTCTCTTCTTAGTTTTGTTTCTTAAATTTTTCCCTCTTCTACTTCTCCAAGAAGCATCACCTCCTTTTCTCCTTTTAAAGTTATCCTCATCCCTTCGACAATAAAATATAGTATATAGAGTTCGTCTTGTCAAACCTTGAGCCAAGAGATTTTGCTGGATATTGCTCACCCGGGAGCTTAAATCCCTATAGGACAAATCTAGTACCCAACACCTGCCATTAATATTGCCTCTTGCTAGTAGCAATTATGCCAATAAATTGCTCTTCATCCCCCGAGATAGAGCCTTCTGATATCCGTATTTTCAAGGATCTCCTTGGGTGTTCCCTCAGTTCTGTTTTTACCATCGACGAGCAGGTATGTATAATCAGAGATCTTGAGTGCCTGCTTTGCATTTTGTTCGACGATTATTATCGTTATCTTATCTTCTTTATTGATTTCAACTATTTTCTCAAACAGTGGATCTCTGATTCTAGGCGCCAATCCTACGCTCGGTTCGTCCAGGAGAATAACATCAGGATCTAAAAGTAATACCCGCCCAACTTCCAACATACGCCTTTGCCCACCACTAAGAGTTCCTCCTCTTTTGTCCTTCTTTTCCTTAAGGATTGGGAAGATGTGGTAGAGACGCTCGAGATTTTCTTCAAATTGCTCTCTATCATTCTGTATGAAGACACCCATTTCTAAATTTTCATATACTGTCATACTCGGGAATATACTGCTTTCTTGGAATACATAAGATATGCCCTTCCTAAGAATTTCCGGCGGGTTTTTGTTAGTTATATCCTCTCCTTTAAATACCACTCTCCCTGGATTCGCATGTAATATCCCAAATATTGTTCTAAACACCGTTGATTTCCCAGCACCATTTGGACCAATTAAGCACACAATTTGCCCCTTTTGCACCTTAAGATTAACACCTTTCAAAACTTGATATGCATATTTAGTGTACGATACATATATATCTTGCACTTCTAAAAGCGCATTATTCAGCATATTATTCACTTAGCTTTGCTATTCTTTACCGCCTTATTTGCCAAAATATGCTTCAAGAACCTCATTATTATTGCGGATATCTTCTGAATTGCCCTCTGCGATGAGACTTCCATGGTCTAAGACATAGAGCCTTTTCGCGATATCCATTATTACTTCCATATTATGTTCAATTACAAAAAATGTTGTACCTAATTTGTTCAGCTCGAGAAGGCGTTCTTTTATTTCATTTATTAATGTAGGATTCACTCCCCCCATAGGTTCATCGAGTAGAATTATTGCTGGATTTTTTAGAAGCGCTGCGGCAAGTTCAACGAGCTTCTGTTGCCCACCTGAAAGGTTACCAGCTAACTCATCCGTCAATCTGGCTAGTCCCACAAATTCTAGCAATTCTTTTGCACGTTTCACGAGAACAATGGGCGTCTTTCTGAAGAGAATGTCTATAAGACCCTCATTTTGGTGCGGTTGAGAAAGCAACACATTTTGCAAGACTGTAAGCTCAAGGAATAAGCGTGGCAATTGAAAGGTTCGGTAAAGCCCTCTTTCGGTAATAGTTTCCATTCTCTCACCGGTTATCTCCGTCCCATTCAGCTTCACATGTCCTTCGTCAGGCCGGTAAAACCCGGTTATGCAGTTAAATAGAGTCGTCTTACCAGATCCATTTGGCCCAATGAGGCCTACAAGCTCACCTTCATTAACGTGGATGTTTATCGAGTCAACCGCGACCAATCCCCCAAATCGTTTTGTCAGATTTTCAATCTTTAGTGCTTCCAGCTTCAACACCTCCTCTCGACTTTATGATGGCCGTGAGATAGCCCGCTTTATTCGGTCTTTTAGAGCAACAAAGCCGCGGGGTTCAACTAACACTACAAAAATAGCCGCAGCGCCAAATAATATATAGTTCAAGCCCATTGCTTGTCCACCTAATCGTGCTCGTAAAAATTCGGTCAGAGGGAAAACAAATGTCGCCCCGAGAATTGGTCCTAAAACCGTACCACTCCCGCCAATGATAGCGATTATTGCTATTAAAATGGAGTTGGTCATATGTAAATTTGCTTCTGGAGAGATATATAATATATATTGGGCATAAAAGGTTCCCACCAAGGCTGTGATAAATGCGTTGAGTGCAAAAGCTAATTGTTTTAATTTAAAAGCATTTATGCCGCGGCTCCTAGCTGCTGTTTCATCCTGTTTAATAGCTTTGGCATAGAAGCCAAATCGTGATTTATCAAAGAGGTTGACAAAAATCGTTGTCGATACCGCCATTGATAAGATAATATAATAGTAAGGAATTTTATTTGACCATTCCATGTAATAAATTGATGGAATATGGAGAGGCAGTGAAATTCCCTGAGCAGCCCCAACAAATCGCCAATTTGTAAAGCAAATTCTTGTAATTTCCCCTAAGGCAAGGGTCGTCATTGCAAAGTAATGTCCCTTGAGACGAAATACTGAACATCCTAATGCTAGACTTACTGCGACCGCGATAATCCCTCCTATCCACATTCCTATCCAGGGTGTAATATTCGCTCGAGTCAGTAAAATAGTAGAGGTATATGCACCAATACCGAAGAACACAACATTCCCCAATGATATCTGGCCAGCATATCCTCCGATCAAGTTCCAAGCTTGAGCGAGTACAATGTACATTAAGGTGAAAATCACAATATGCCGGTAATATGGTCCCCTGATCAGCATTGGAAGGCTCAGTAAAATAAGGAATAGAGGTGCGTAAAACAATAACTTACTCCTGAAACTAACCGATCTATTTCTTATCTGTAACATCAATCACTTCCGTCCCAGCAATCCTTGAGGCCTATATAGCAATGTTAGAATAAATATGGCGAATACAGCGGGCCACTTCAGCCAAGGAATTGTATAGACACCTGTCATAGTTGCAACAACTCCTATTATAAGCCCACCCAAAAGTGCTCCATAGATACTGCCAAATCCTCCTAAGGCAACGGCAACAAATGCCAGAATTCCAAATCGATCCCCAACGGTAGGATGTACGTAAAGAATTCTCGAAAGCATTGCTCCTGCAACTGCAACAAGCCCTAAACCAATTCCCCAGGTATAAGCGTACATTTTTTCGATATCAACACCCAACGCTAATGCTGCTTTTGGATTATCTGTTGTTGCACGAATTCCCTTTCCGATTTTTGTATGATGTAAAAACATATGCAAGAACAAAAACGATAACATACACATTACAGCTGCCATTAACATGCCTTTATCTAGATATAGACCCCGGAGTTTTAAACTTCCGCTTAAAAAATTAACTTTAATTGACCGAAACGTTGGCGTAGCTATAAAAAACACAGTATAATTAATCAAGAGTGCTAACCCAAAGGTTGTAAAAATTTGAAAAAGCATAGGCGCATTCATTATCCGAGTGATTATCGTCTTATGGGTAGCTACCCCAAGGAGAAACAGGATTATAATTGCTGCAGGCATCGAGAATATTGGGTCCAACCCCAACCAACTGTAGAGAAGATAACAAATATACATGGAAAGCATCAAAAAACTTCCATGTGCAAAGTTGACAATCTCCGTAATTCCCCAGATCAATGTTAACCCTACAGCAATAAGCGAATACACAACTCCCACTAGTAGGCCCGAAGTTATCGATTGGAGAAGCATTTATTGTTATCCCTGTTCATTGAGGATTAGTTAGGTTAAAACCTTTACCTTTTTCCATCTTCTTCCAACGTAGTTTACTGCCTAAAAGTCTAGGCCAACAGCAACAAAAGTAAGAAAAGATCTATATCGCTGCTGGCCTAGCATATCTCAAAAATCTATTTGCTTAGCGCTCAGACCAAGGAGGTAAATGCCAAACAACCTTTTCCTCGGCTATCTCCCATGGCCAAACGGCCACCAACCTCTGGTTCTGCCATTGGGTTATTATGGCTCTACCATAAATGTTTTGGCCATTTTCGTCGAATTTTACCCCTTCCCAGGGAAGAGCAAGTAAATTCCCAGGAATATCTGTCTCAACTAAAGCTTGCCTAATCGCTTCTGGATCAGTGGAACCCGCTCTGTTAATCGCATCTATCAAGCTCATAAACGCTATATACGTTCGGCCCTGCTCCTCGCCCATTCCTTCCTCCATACCACGATCTAAGAGCAATTGATGGAGTTGTCCTGCGATCGGAATTGATTCGAGCATAGAATCTGACCAGAGGTCCCGAGTGAGTACGCTATTAACGTCGGAACCCAGAGTATCAACAAATATACGGTCTAGATGTCCTGTGCCGTTTCCTATAATCGGTATATTAATATCGTATCTTTTATAGGCCTTCTGGAATAGGATGGCATCAGAGTCATAGGACGACATGAAAATGACGTCCGGGTTAGCCCTCTTTACAGATAGAACTTCCGCATCTACATCGGTTGCCTCATGGGGATAGGCGATATCAAGCGCAATTTCAAGCCCATAGTCGGCTGCCCTCTCTCGAAAGACCTTTGCAGCATCTTGTCCCCACTGTGTATCCTCACACACCAACGCCACCTTCTCTATCTTTATGTCCGGTTTTTTCTCCAAATCCTTTAGGAAATCAAGTATAGTTCCCACCAATCCCTCAGCGTGGGGCGTTGTTCTAAAAAACCATTTAAAACCCCGCTGTGTAAGGTGTGGTGAGGTCGAAGTCCCATTTATCATGGGGATCCCATATCGTTCAGCGACTGCGCTCTCCGTTAAGGTTACGCCACTGCATTCGGATCCTAAAAGCGCATCAACTTTTTCTACGGTGATAAGGCGTTCAGCCGCTGTTCGTCCCACATCAGGCTTCGCCTCGTTATCAGCATAAATTATTTTGATTTTGGCGCCACCCAGATTCGGTAACCCCTCAGACCTAATAATATCCCCAGGGGAGTCAATGTCATAGCTGTTGTTAACGAGCTCTTCGCAAAGATCCGTAACAGATTTAAGTAGAGCCCCTATGTAAGGCATAGGTCCAGTCAATGGCCACATCACGCCAATTCTAACCTCCTCTGCCTGCTGTTGCGCTACAGCAGTTCCCAACTCCCCTACAGACAGCACAAGCGCTGCCACCATCACTCCCATAATTAACTTCTTCATTCTAGATCCTCCTTTCTAGTGGTTGGTCCTCTCAAAAATTCACCCCCTACATTGAATTTGAAGCTACATTTTATATAAGTTCATTCCTCACCCCCCTTCTGTGCTATTATGAATATGATAGGAGTAGATAAGGTGCGTTGTCTTTCTAGTAGTGATTTTCACCTCCTCTCTTCGGATGGCACCTACTCTTTTACTTGGGTAGCCTTTTGATAGCCTGAACCGTACGATCTTCCGCATTATTAAGATGCTGTTGTACTGCCCCCTGCACCCTCTCAGGATTACTGTCCAATAAGGCCTTGATGACCGCAAGATGCTCTCCATTGACAATACGCACTATCCTGCCTATAGAGAGATTTGAACTTGCTTCTGCAAATGAACGTATTCGCAGCGAATGATTGCTTACTAAGGTAAGGACTTTCTTTAAAAGAGTATTCCCTAACGCTTCCAATGTTATCTCCTGTAATCGCAAGTCTATTCCCAGATATGTTTCATACTGGGAGGGGCTAATGGATGTATTAATAGCTATCTCTTGAATTTTTTCAGCCACTTGTTGTATCTCGTGCAAATCGTCCTCTAAAGCGGGATCTATAGCGACCCTCTTAGCTGCAAGGCTAGCAGCATAAGGTTCCAGTAGCCTTCGCACTTCATAAGTCTGGCGAACGTCATCTTCGGTTATTCTAGCAACGTGTACCCTTTTGTTTCGCATATGTTCTACGAGACCATCAGCACTTAATTTTGCTAACGCTTCTCTCACAGGGGTTGGGCTAACGCCTAAGTCGTGTGCGAGTGACTCAATAGATAATACTTCGCCTGGTAAGAACTCGTTTCTCAATATCAAACTTCTGATCGCTTCATAAGCCTTCTCACAAAGTGTTTCGCTAGAGATTTGATTAATCAAATTATCATGCCTCCTTACCTTCAGTATAGAATATAGCATATAGTTTGTATTGTCAACCAACCGCGTTAAATCCAGAAAAATTGAAAGTAAACCTAGGTCTTAAGGGATTTTCAGGAGAAATAAAAGAGATATTGTCTATTCTACTATGAATGCACTCCTAAAAAATCGTAATTATTTTACACTATGAGAAGTTTGTTTTAGTCTGGAAATTCCTTGAGGGAGGGGAATCCTGTGACAGGGTGGCATTAAAAAAGAATTATTTTTCTCTTTTTCTTTGGCGTATAAACAGAGCTTCTGCAGTAAGGACAGATGAACTGCTGGGTTATTATCTGTATTTCCTTGTCTTTTTTTAGCAGCTACTCAAGGAATCTTTCTGGTTTTATCTTATAGGTGCCATTTTTGTAAACCTTCTCAAACCCACAATGGGGACACCTTGAAAGACGAAGAAGACTATGAGAATCTTTTCTTTGATAGATATAGACCCAAAATTTCTCGTCTCTCCCACTCCATACACAATAATAGTCGACAAAGGAGAGGTTGTCAAGGAAGAAGTGTAAAGTAATTATGCAGGGAAAGCAGAAGCCTTAAGATAAACCAAGAGTATTTCAACAAAGATTAAAGGCTTTTTGATCGGAAAGTGACAAAGATGGAAAGGGATTTATCCTGTATTGGGCATCTGGGATGGAATGACAAGATCCTGAACGGTGTCGCTGCTATGATATTATTTGAAGTTGGGTAAGGTAATTATCTTTCCTTTTTCTAAGGAGGAATCAGCAGCCAGGGTAAGTTTCAGGGTCTTCAGGGCATCGGAGTAAGGTGATCTGATTATTTCAGGCCTATTCTTTTTCACAGCTTCAATAAAAGCTTCGTCTTCTGCCTGATAGGGATCAG
>Ga0315545_1001205_pt1 | contig 25847 bp, 19 predicted proteins | sample SalMarSW160210MG_FD_203096 | JGI IMG/M metagenome (GOLD analysis project Ga0315545, IMG submission 203096) | Salt marsh sediment microbial communities from the Plum Island Ecosystem LTER, Massachusetts, United States - Salt Marsh Sediment SW1602-10 ...
CGCAATGACATAGAACTCTTGCCGTTCAGCGTGCGTCTTTAGTTTGGCCTGGTCACAATGCAATACTCGCAGTTTACGTAATCAGGTAACAAAACAAGTCTTTGTGTTCCCAGTCGACCAACCTCACGCTTACTCTAATCCATTGCGAGAAGCAACAATAACAAGTAAAATGAAAGCAGGCTTACAATGTTGCCCCAAGGTATATCGGTTCCCAACTTTCGTTGTCTAAGGCACGGATGGCTCTATGCCAAACCTTGCTAGATAGGCGAGGCAGGTAACCAGAGCCACATGGTGGAGGGAGTGATTTGGATGCCTTTTTGGGTTGTGGAGAACACAAAACATGATTATACCATGATACACAGGGCAGAGTGTTGGTGCTGCCAGAGTGGGCGAGACCCCTGGCATGGCCGGTCGAGGCGTTGGCACGGACCCTTTGTAACGTATAAAGAAGCAGAAGTTCAAGCTAAGAAGACCGGCAGATTTATTGACAGCTGTGGGCGGTGCAATCCCCAGTCTCCTAAATAGACCAAAATTCCTCTCACTACACTACTAATCTGATCGCTTGTTCAAGTTTTCCGCACGGTTCTGCTTGTCTGGCGAAAAAGAGTTCGCGAAGCTCGATTTGGATAGCTTCACGAGTAGTCCTCTGCACGCTGCTAGGCAAAGTTCTATTATGAAGCTGTTATGTTTGGTCGCTGGCTACTAGGAACGTCGTTCTTCACGGCGAGGCCGAGCCTCATTAACGGTGAGCGTCCGTCCCTTCAACTCCTTGCCGTTCAGGTCCACGATTGCTTTTTGGGCTTCTGTTTTGTTAGGCATCTCCAAAAATCCGAACCCCCTCGATTCTCCGCTGGACTTGTCTTTAATAATACTGACAGATGTCACCTGCCCAAAGCTTTGAAAAGCTTGTCGCAAATCCTCTTCAGTGACATCCCGTGACAAATTGCCTACATAGATATTCATCTCGTCCTCCTCCCTCCCTTTCTTTGAGATTAACGGCAGAATTTTGTCTAAGCAGCTATCCCAAGTCAATTGTAGCATCTACCGCAATGATTGTGAAATTGGGTACAGCAACCCCCACTGTCTGTCAAAACGAGAAGGTCAGAGCCTCCAAAGCACACATCGGATGTCGTTGAACAAACCGCTACTTTGTGCAATGAGATTTGATTTGTTTGATAGTTCGCCACAGGTATTCGACGCGAACTTTATTCCCCCGTGGTGAACTCCAACTTGTTGCTCCCCATACTAATTGCTACAATAGCTTGGCTGGTATGACGAAGATTTTGTAAGCAAGTCACGCAATCTAGGCACTAAATCTGGTCATAATTTCGATATGCATTCTGAGTGCCCAACCAGTTCATTTAAGGTAATTTGATTACCCTCAATTGGGGAACAGTCATGACAGAGCCAATATATGCGTATGATCAAAGAATAAACGATTTCCAGCTCTTTGCAACCGAGCAGGAATGGAAAGACCATATAGACGTTTCTGGAGCTATCTCTTATCTGACGAACCATCTTCAAAAGTCGCTGATCAATGATTTCTATCCGGCCTATGAAGTCTACCAACGCAAAGGAGGCATAGGATTCTTTGCGCTTCCCCGAATAACCTTCCCATACATCACGTTCCTTGGCACGCTTCTCGGTGGTAAAGATTCTTCAAAAAACGCAGCAAATTACATGAATAAATACATGTCGAAAGCTAACCAAACGTATACAGACAAGGAACTGTGCGATTTCATCTACTGGGTTTATAGACACGGACTAGCTCACACGAACATGCCGAAAGTTGCGTCTGAAAACGGCAAGGTTTTCGGCTGGAGAATAGTCTTTGATGACAACGAACACTTAAGCGTTGACAAGACTCCTAGAATCAGTGGTAAAAGTGCGTTATTAAGCATTAGCCCTAAGAAGCTAGCTGATGAAGTTATTTATAGTATCGATGGATATACTGAGGATCTACGAACCGGGGTAGCATCATTTGACAAATTCGAAGAAGGTTTCATTTCTATGGCGACGACCTCTCATTATTTGGATAGGGGCAGGTCTAGGAGACTCAACATTCCCCGTTATCTCAAACAATAACGATGAGAGCTAAGTCTGCCCACGAGTTCGCGTAGTCTTGGGACTAAATCAGGTCGTAAAAAGCCTGATTTGAGTCCTGAGTGTCCAGTCAAAACAGAACGGAGGTATTTTGTTAGTCATAAGCTCAAAACCAGTTCGAGCTCCTGGTTCTCGCTATGGTAGCGTGCCTCCGTAGCGTCACATTTTGAGTCTTTGTTGCCTACACTTCTGTTCGCGACGTATTGTTGTTCTCTAACATGATACCCGACCTGTATTGGGCCTAATCTCTACAGCGCACCTGCATTCAGGCCCCTAGGTATGCTCAAACCAGAGACAGCCAGTAATCCATTGCAGGTGCTTTTTGGACCAACCATTTGAGTGCACCTGAAGTTCACCGATTTTTGGCAGGTTTTGCCTCTACGGTATCGAGGATACGCATGAGAAGATCGGCCAGAAGAATCACTTCGCTTGCTTCCGTAGGGTCTTGGTAGGTCACGGCGCGATGGCTAGTTGGGTTCTTGAAACTGCCGAGCGCCCCGGCGAACAGGTCAGACCGAGCTTGTCTTTCTCCCTTGTCGTGAGATTGGTCTGTCAATTGACCATCGACAAGGTTGAATGCTTGGCGCACCAACGGGACTCCGATAAGATCATTGGGCAGGCCTGAAAGTTCCCGAACACGTACTTCGACCTCCTTCATAGCTTTGAACGCAGCAGTCTCATAGTCACCCAACAGGAACAGAGGACGGACTTTCCCTTCAAGCCGAGGGTGAAGATCAAGGCCAATGCGTTCGGCAGCTTGGATTTCCGCGAGCGATGCGCTCGCCAAAGCACGCCTACCAGCGCGAGTGATAATCCGAGCCTCGGAACTCGATTGTCCAGGAGCTGGTGCGACCAGAGCTTTCGCTTCTAACCATGCCCAAGCCTCGGCAAGGGCGTCGAGATGCGGACCCTTCCCAGTATTCCTTTGCGCACCCAGCATCCAGTTATGTCGGTTCCAAGCTTTCGCTTCGGCGTAATTCTGGAGCACGGCCAGAGCTAGGCTCTCCAATGGAAGATCCAGGATCGTTTCGGGCGTCAGGCCAAGGTTACCCTCATCCACATTGTCCCTCCTGATCAGGTCACATGTTGCGAACTGGTGCAACAGAAGATCAATTTTACTTCTTGTCTGCAGGGTGAGTCAATGAGTGTCTCGATAGGGTTAAGTATAAACGTGGTTGGTGGGTCATTCCAGTTGTTTATCCATTGGTGAACCACAGTATTTACAAGCTACGCCGCCCATCTACTTCGCCTTGCTTTTCTCGGCGGTTTCTTTGCCTTTCTGTTTGTAGTCATTGATACTTTCCCTCACAGCACTGATGAGGGTATCCATATGCCCTTCCACTATGGGGAGTGTTACATCGTGGCCTGCTCTGATTCGCGCTGGGATTATGTCGCGCAGTGTCGCCAAATTCTCAAATGGCTTAATACTGAGCAGCATACTGTATAACGCTTCTGATTGGTGGAAATACTCATTTATCTTCGTGCTTATCGTTCGCGACGGTAATTGTTTGCGTAAGGCTCTTACTCTCTGGTATATACGTTGGTATTCTTTTGTATTTGCAATGCTATCCAAACCAACATTGCTCTCATTCATAAGGGCGCCCGCGAAACGCATGTTCATCATCTGGTCTGAGAGTTTCTTAGGGTTTGAGTATCTCTCGTATCTCTGCTGGAATCGTGTAAATGCCTGTTCAGCTTGTTTCTTGTCTCCTGAACGTGCAGCAGCTTTCAATTCACCTATATTTAGATTCAATACACGAGCCAAGTCATCTAATAATGCCTCTGGTACATTGGGCATATGGTAATTTTCGATGTAATTTAGAACTAACTCATCCAATCGGGCTAATAGTTCGGGTATTTTCTCCACGCTTCTTTTGCGTCTCCAATCCAGTATATATGTAAGGATAATTAGTCCCACACATACTAAAGCCACCCACACAGCAGCAATTTGGATGGTATCTAAGCTCCCCAGCCATTCCCGAACGAATAGGACAATCACAGCCACCACCCATAGCGTAAAAATGATTGCACGTATACTGGATGTAGTGTCATCCACCGTATCTCTGAAAGCACGCCATTTGTCGCCCATCCTTCTAACTCCCTATACCGTCGTGTGAGGAGATTATACCACCAACCACCAGTATACTTAGCCCTCGATAGCTTCGTCAGACTCAGAACTGAGAGAAGACAACAAAACCGAGAATTGTTCAACCAGAATCCGCGCGAGTTAGACGCTTCATCCTTCAATGCCCCAGTCATGCGGGCGAGTCTTGTTAATGCTAGGAGATCTGTCAACCAGCTTTCGGAGGGCTTCAACAGTCATCACCGCCAAGCCTTGTCCGCCACTTCGGCCCATCTGCCCAGCTCCAGCGAGAATCGCCGCCAACTGTTGAGGCATGCTCACATAATCTGAAGAGGACAAGCCCTCCTGTTTGAAGAGGATGCCAATGTCCTCTGTAGTCTCCACATGCCAAATTTGCGGCTTCACGTCTGGGATGTTGGGGACATTCTGCGTCACGACAGAAGTTAACTGGTGAGCAAAAATAAGAAGTCCTTTCACGCAGCTTTGGATGGTCTCGAAGCCATAAATGATGTCGTAAATAAATCTTCTCGACAGAGGAAAATCTCTATTATGTATGTTGACAACTATGGGGTAGTCTGTGGGGCGAATAGCAATCCTTTGACCATCTCCATAATCGCCTGCAAGCGCATCATAGGAGACCAGGTGGAACAGAATGATGGTACGTTCCGCAAGCTCAAACCGCACTTCGGGGGAAACTGGTCGCCACGCTGAGGGTGGTGGGAACAGTCCATCTTGGAAATTCATGAGACCGAGCGAAGTGCCCAGCTGGACAGTACCCAGAGCTTTGCCTTTTCATTTATAGCGCAGACAATCTTATCTTCACACCCGGATTGGACGGCCCATAAATAGTCACCATTGCTTATTTCTTCATAGGCTTCACCCACCCTTAGCGCATGGGAACAAACCCGCTCAATTGCTTCCCAGTTGCGTTCGGAACGATGCTGCGACTCCACCGCGATTTCGTAGTAGTCCTGCCCGAATAGCTTTCCAGCGCCCTCTTTGAGATACTGCATTGTCCCGATCGCACGGCTCACCTGACGGCCTGTTCGGCCCTGCATAAGATGCTGCGGTTTGGGCAACTTCAGCTTACATTCTACGACCTGTGGGGACTCAGGGTCTGACACCACAACGATATCGCCAACCTTGAGGACGTTTGTTATGTCCGCTATCAGTATCGGTAATCTTGTTTCGCGTTGGTACCTTTCGGCATGAAGTAAGACACTATGAAATGCGTCGCCTTGACGGAGCAATGACTGCACCGGCCCCGGATTTTTCGCCAACTGCCTTATTGCGTGAGGGTGCAGGTTCCACCAAACCAGGGTGTCAGCGTATAGTCTCAGACTCTCAATGTGGAATTGCAGCTTCTCGCTGTCGTACTTTCCCCTCGCCAGCCGCCGCTCTGCGTCTACGATAGCCTTCGCAACGTCTTTTTGGAATGTTAGTAGTTGTCTAGTCGTGTTAATACGATTAAGGCGGTCAAATAGCAGTCGCCGATTGTCTCTTGCCTGCATGCGAATGTCCTAGCTTCATTCTAACTCTGAAGGTCACCTAGAGCAAAGCAAGAAATGCGGGTATCGACTAATCGTTACTTCGTGCCACGACCAAATGCTGTGCTGGTAGTCTAACCAGAACCATTACACAGTCGAGAGTTTTTGTCAGTTGTGGGTTTTGCGGCCAGAATCTCACATCCGGGTAGGTTGCTCTTCTCTGTCTTTGTTGTGTTTGGGACCTTTCTTTTCCATTATGGTGGAGGCTAAACGAATGAAAGATACATGATAATCGGACTTGCTATAACAGGGGCAAGGAGGAGGAAACTGGCATGACTTGGGCGTTGCTAGCGATATTCACTGCTGGAGTTGTTGCACTCTCGGTAACCATCGCAATCATCATTCTCCACCTTGTCGACAAAGGTTTAGATAGACTGATACTTCACTTAAAACATCATCCTCTTCGTGCGAGCAATCCTATAAAATATGTAAGAGGTTATAGTAATCATAAGGCTACTCAAGGCAAAGTATCCGTCCACTCGCAGATAAACCTTCATAAGATTATCCAAATTTTCATAGCCAGGTCTGGCAAACACGTCTTGCAGAGCACTATCTGCAATCGTAGAAGTACACGTCAAAATGGCGACACTCAAAGACACAACAAAGACTGTCCTCGCTATCTTAAATGCTTCGTCCCAATCAAACATATACGCACTATTGTAGATTGGCTAAGAAAGCGGGTCAACCAAACTGGAAAAGAACCTTTGCGACAGAGGATGGTAACTCAGCTAGTTTATGAAATCCTGCCTTGCGACCTTGTCCTAGATAGAGTTGGATTGCACAAAAGTCAGAAAAGTTCAACGGTGTCCCGACGTTTCACCAACGCTTGCTTAGAAGGCCAACGGTAATGATGGATATAGTGGCAGAGTGTTTAAGAGGGGATTTGGCCTAAAGAAACCGAGAGATGTATCAGGCTAGTGAATCATGATGAACAGCTCAATCCAGATCGGGCAGGGCTTCTCCTATACCGAGATAAAGCTCATTGACCGTCGAATCTATTTCCTTGTCTATTTCGAGACGGCGGCTTCGCAGGTTCGCAAGCTGGTCCTCAATGGAGGCTCGCCTGGCCACCGCCGTTTCCAATTCCTCCGAAGACGGGGGCACTTTTATCAATTCGGCTATTTCAGAGGCGGGCTTGCCTCTCAGACCAGTTTTCAAAGCCGATAGATACAGCCATAGGTAGTAGGCATATCTACTATCAGCAACCTCAATGGTGGACTTAGGCCCTAGGGAAACCCTATTGCCATCTAAAGCCAGCTTCGGGATACCTTGCACTGGCGCTAGGTTAACAGCTACCAGTCCGGTTGAGGCAGACAACGGTATCAAGGGAATGCCGAGACGGGAAACCATACCCGGAAAATCCATTAGCTCGGCTTCTAATGCAGGCAATTGCCTGTTAACCTCCAGAATACTATCCACAAGACTGGCTAGCTCCATCTGCCTCGTCTGCGATGCTGGCTTTATCGGAAGATTATCAAGGTACCTAGTCCAATAGCGTAAGTAATTAGAGCCAATATGAAGAGCCCCAAACGCCTTCCTATAGTAAAAGTCCAACAACCGCGAATTAAGAAGAGCGAGGACGTATTCGATTTTGTATCGTGAATCCTTTAATAAACCGATATAAAGAGTATTTAAGCAATAAAAGCCTTCTTTATCACAGGTGGCTGTAAGACGCGGAGCAATGTCTTTGATTATGATCTTCTCACTTTCAAACCATCTTGGCTCTCGTGGTGCCGCAAGTTCCTTGGGAGCGTAGATGAGATACTCGTCATGCCAGTCTATGGTGTACCGGTCAGGCATATTCTTACCATCTATGACCTTCTTGCACAGCGCTATCCTATCTGGTGCAAGAGAAGGCATATCCGATGTAGGGATGATGTTTTTCCGACGAGCGGTGTCACCAGCTTCTTGTTTGCCGGTGATAATGCCTTCGTGGGTTTCAAGAATAGGACCAAGCGGGTCACAGCCAGTAGCAATTCTCCGGCACAGGTTGTAGGTCTCCTCGGTGCTTCCTATGTCAAATACCTTGTCAAAATTGCCAGCAAATCTCCCCTGCCGGATATAATATTGTTGATAGGGCTGGCTTCCTTCCAAATCGCCTTGGGCTAACTTGGGAAGATCGTCAATAGACTTATTCAGCCACCTGACCACGTTGATTAAACTACTATCCCTGCCCCGGACATCCTCTTGCCTCTCGAACATAACTATTACGGGGTAATTGCCTACATCCTTGAACACTTTGGATTGAGAAACATCCACCATTTGTCGGACGGCAACTTTGTCTAAGATATACTGACGCAATTTGCCACCATTCTCGGTGACCAAGAACTTTCCCGGCACAATGAAGCCCAGCTTACCACTTTTAGGATTTAACAGGCTTATTCCCAGGCCAAGAAAGAATATGTACAAATCAAATCGCCCTTCGTAAATATCTCCATAGTCACCAGCCAACCTCTTCTTGTACCGAGAGGTGATGCTCTCGGTGTGCACATATGGCGGATTGCCGACAACAAAGTTGAAACCCTCACTAAAGACGCCCTGTCGCGCTTTTATCTGGGTTACTATCTGGGCGTCTTCGACATAGGCGCTCTCTACAGGCCCCAAGAACGATGTCTGCCCGGGCTGTGCCTGCTCAGGAAGTCTAAGGGAATCCGTAACAAAAATGTTGAACTTGTCCATCCAGAAATCAGGATTAGCCTTTTTCGCTTCGTTGAGGAGGTCAATCACCTGAAAGAGAAGATTGGTCTCCGCAAGATGGGCAGCAAAGGGATTCACGTCAAAGCCATAGATAGACCGCTGTGCCTCCCGAAGTATTGTGTCCGCATCGAATCCCTTGGCCCTCAATCTGTCCACTAGAGCTTTAATTGCCCTGACTAGAAATCCCCCCGACCCGCAGGCTGGGTCCAAAAGCAGCTTACCCTCTATCTGCTGGTCAGCGGTATAACCCACTCCCTTGAGGATATAGTCAATAACTTCCTCAGGCGTATAGAATTCACCCAGGCGCTTCCTCTGTCCAGGGTCCAAGTATTGCTCATACAACTTGCCCAGCAGGTCCCGGTCAACCTGCGCAAAATTGTACCGGTTTAGCGCAAAGAGGATGCGGAGTATTGTTTCGCTATCAGGTATATACCAGTCAAAGACATCGAGGTGAAATAGATGAGGGTAGACCCGATTCATCGTCTCGTAAGCTGAACGCAGCAGCTCAGTATAGTTTGCCTTCCTGAATTCTATGAAGCCCTTGAAGGTCAGCCAGGTTTTTATCCCACCGTTGGAGATTTGCCTAGATATCAGCCCCTTATCTTCACTTATGCGGATAAGCAGCAACCGGTTGAAAAGAATGTACATAGTTTCAGTGCAGAATATGTCTAGGCCACTTCCATTCGCTGCAGCCGAAACCTGTCGCCAACGCTGGTAGGCGTCTATCGCTTTCTGGCAATCTTGGTATTTCTTGGTTTGGCTCGGATAGATTTCTTTGCCCTCTGCCGCAGATAAGAACATCTGATATTCTTTCCACTCGTCTTGTCTAGTCCCGAACTGACTCTGGATTTCGGCCTTTACCAGGCGCATTGTGCTCTGCAAGTCGGCCATAAGCTGAGCGAAGATGCTTGCTTCCGCGACATTCAGTTCTGGTTCTTTGTACAGCTCCTCTTCCCGCACAAATACGAATTCTTTGCTGAGGAACTTTAGCTTTATGAGCTGACCAGCATCGTCCTCCGTTAGCCCTTCAAGCCCCCTGGCCAAAAAGCGCCGAAGGGTGTCGTGAAAGTTGAGAGTTATGAGTTGTATCCGTTGTCTGCCCTTTCCCGGGCACTCCCATACCTCGAGGCGCACTCCGTCGCAAAGCACAGCAAAACGGCCTCCCATCTCCTCAGTATAGGTAAAAAGGCGAAGGCGGTGAGCTGAAAGGTCTTTAATTAGACTGCTTTGCGTTTCCAAAACAATGGCCGGATGATTGTCACCATCAACGATAACAGTATCTACTCTCCCACTGACTATGGTTTCCTCTGGGGAGAAGTCTTGTTGGGGATGATAACCCAAAGCAACAAATAACGGCTTAACGATGTTGTCGCGCATGAGGAATTCATCGTTCTTAGTCCTGGTCTGCAAATAGGACAGGTACGGTTTCCCTTTGAAGCTGAAACCCTGGAGCACGCCCAGGATCAGGCTGATGAAATCAGCATCGGTCTTCAACAGATGCTTTCCAAGTTGTAGAGGCATATCCTCTCTCAAGGGTTATTATAGCATGGCAACCTATGGGCGTTAGCCACAGTGGTAACAATGCGTCAGAAGGTGCAACATCGCTCTTAGCTAGTGTATCCTGTGCTCGATGGTCTGAGTTGTTGATTGTCATCTAGGTGACTTTCCAAACTGCCTCGTTGAGCCTAGTGTGAGAGAGAGGTATAATGCGACTGGAAACAGCTGATGCAGAAGGATGGTCAGAAGATAGAGTCGGAAAATCAGTTCAGTAGAATACTGCTTGAACCTGAGCAAGAAGAGCTTCTACTGTCAATAGTGGAGGCTGTACGCAATACACCGCGGGAAGAGCGGCGGAAATTCCTGGTTTTACAGACATCGGGTGGAGATTTTCTTGACCACCCTGGCATGAAAGAGGGTGAAAGCAAAATATATTATGGTGATGTTGAAGAGTTGGGGCGGCAAGGATTGGTAGCTATCAGGCTTAGCTCAAGCGGAACTCCGATTTTTGATGTCACCTCGTTGGGTTTTCGATACTACGAACACCTCAGGAGGAAAAAAGGAGAGGCCGTACAGCGTGTCGAGACTACCGTTAGAGAATACCTCATTTCACCAGAGTTTCGAGCCAAGTATGCTGAAGCCTTTGCGAAATGGTCGTCAGCCGAGGATTTGTTGTGGGGGACAGATACGCAAGAGCAATTAACAACCATCGGCCACCTTTGCCGTGAAGCATTACAAGCATTTGCGACTAGTTTGGTAGAACGCTACCAGCCTCCCGATGTTGATACTGACAAAACTAAGACAAAAGCTCGACTCAGGGCCGTCCTTTATGCTACACAGTTAGGTACAAAGAGGAAGACTTTTCTGGAAGCACTTCTGGCTTACTCAAGTACAGTTGACGACCTAATTCAGCGTCAAGAACATGGGGCTTACAAGGATGGTGAGCAATTAGTGTGGGAGGACGGACGCCGTGTTGTGTTCCAGACCATGATTACTATGTTTGAGATTGCCAGAGCTTTGTAGCGGCATGTATAAGTTACTAGGGAAAAAGGTGTTGGCCATGGGGGTTAGACGAGTTGTACTTGCCTGGTCGAGTAAAAAGCAATGCTGTGATAGTCAGCGATTCACCTACCTGTAGCTTGGGTCTTAATGATCTCAATACACTCGTTGGTATGCCAACGCTATTTGAGAACTCGCCAGTGAATATCGGATTACTTGGAACGATGCTCCTTCATTGATTCATCCCATTCAGTACGTTGTTTTTCCAATTCCCTATCAGTAAGATCCGGCATAGCCAAAATAGATTCAACAATCGCTTTCGTATCCGGGTTGCTATTGCTGATATCCTGCAACAGCGTTCTTGTACTCTCATCAAGTACGTTCAGCACCGCCTCTTGAGAGGATTCGTCTAAGATGCCTCCAACCGGGGAGTTAAAACCAAACTTGTCCCATATAGGTAATTGCTGCATGCCTATGGGGTATTTAAGAAGCATCATTATGATGTTACTTCTGACAGTTTTCTTCATGAGTTGTACGTACCGAGTAAGGGCACGCTCGTTGAACCGGTTGAAGTTCGACCAGCTCTGGCCGGTTGTGCTGTAACGATAACCGCGAACATGCACATAATTGCTAAGTACGGAGTAAAGCTCTTCGAGGTTGTCACGGATAGGTAGTATCTCATCGAATTGTTTGAAGTACCCTGAACTGAAAAGATCTCGTAGAGCGTTGCGAAAAAACGGTGTAGGGTCTTTGGACTGAAGCCACTCCTGAATACGTATGTGAGCTTGATCCTCTTTGTCAAAGTACAAGCCTATGACCGCCAACTCAAGAACGCACCTTAGAGCAAAAAGAGAGTGTCTGTAGAAACCTTGCCTGCAAAGCTCGAAGGAATTCTCAAGTTCATAGTAAGACTCTGCAAACGGGAAGAAGTGCCCAGACCAAAAATTCTCTAGCGTCTGAGGTACAAGGGTACCTGCCTCATTATAAGCCCACGCGTAAGCCGCGATTTCGTCTAGTAAAGATCCGTGGTTCTTCAGGTAATCCTCTGACGCCTGATATACCTCTTCTATTTTCTTATGGTCATTGATTATGAGCAGCGGCCTCATTCTTCACCTCGATAACGGAGTTACCACTTCATCACTTAATTATAGCATTATCGTATCTGGAAGTAGCTATATATATGAGAGGAGTCAGCCTAGCCTTGGAAATCGACTCAGGAGGAAGCATTTGGCATTATGTTGGAGCAGCGGATCTTCTCAGGACTAAGACCAACAAAAAGCCAAACTGTTCTATTGGCTGAGACTATTGATATTCCACCTGCGAATGCTCATCGCTAACAGTGAATCTGAGAGAGGAGATCAGCCAATGCAAGCAGACACTTGCGATGTATGCCCGACTTGATGTACGGAAGTGTTCGGAATTGGAACGAGTTAGCAATGAGTATATTTGACTCCTGAGATTTTCGACGGCGGCCTGTTCTTGCTCAGGGCCTAGCCACAAGTAACATAATGTGCATTATGACAACCTCTTGGCTTACTTCTGCCAGGGATATGGTGGTATCAATTCTACATTCCGAGGCGGACTAATCAGCCATCTGCTGGATTCTTCCAGTTCTTCTATATAGACTGATGGGGAGCCCTTTCTCGACTTTTCAGATGTATGTAATTTAGGCATCACAACAATTGTCCTCCCTCTGACACTATCCGCAAAAACCTGGGATACGACTTCTTCTCTAAACTGCTTCCGTTTTCGCTCCGGCAACTTGCTCTCGTACTTTTGGACCAATTCCTCTCTCAAAGCTTCTGTTTCCTGCTCCATAAGCTTCTTGCTTAGCTCCTCTTTGTTTCTTGCTGACCAAAACTCGACATCGAACTGAGTAGAGATTGTCTCCACGTTCTCAGCTGATGCGGCAACAACTATGGTGGCTTTGGTCTGCAGATGCCCCTTAACTCGTAGCGGAACACCGTTTTTGGAAACCGCCCTTACTGAGAGAGGAATCCCCGTCAAGAAAGGACTCAATTGGATTGGTTCTTCTGTTCCAACGAAGCCGTTTGGTGGTACTTCTGGAAACATGTAGTCAACATATCTGTGGCCTTCATTATCAAAGGTATTTCTTCTAAGGTCTGACTTGGTATAGACTCCCAGTAGAGATGCCTCCTCAAAAACCGCTCGCTCGTCAAAGGAAGCCCTAACGCCGAGTGGGAAAATGAGCCTTAATCGCACATTCTTTGCTGATAGCTCTCCCCTGTTGCGTACTGCAAATGGGAGGAAACAGAGAACTTGTGCTTTGTCATCGACCGAGCCACCGAAGACGACTCTGTTGGTTTGAGGTTCATGTGTCAGAGACTGGCTCATCAGAAGAATGTCAAGCTTAACCCTCTTGAATGCCCCGGATTGCTTTGCAATTCTGTATCCAACTAAGATACCAGCCGCTCCGATGGCTGAGCCGACAACAAGTGAGATTACGCCAAGTGCGTCCATACATATCCCATAGGGGCTTATGTGACTGCAACCATTCTACTCTTGTATGCGCAGTCGGGCAATCAATACACAGAAGCATAGAGTCATCCACTTGTTTGCCTCTTCTCTAGATTCATGTCCTTTCCTAGACTATGTTCAGCTCTTCTAACATCACGAATGGCGATTATATAGTAATTCAGGTGCATCACAAGCTCTGAAATTGCGCTCTTAGAACTAGGGTTAGACTGGTCATAATTCTCTATGATAATTACGATGTAATGGTTAGCCAAACTGTGTCTTCAGAACTTGCTTCCCGGTTTCGTTATTCTCCCGCATGATCGATATTCATTCGTAGTTCACCGAAACAACCCTGAAACGTTTCAGGGTTGTTTCGGGGTCAGTTTTGGGGTAGTTTTGGGGTGAGTTTCAGGGTGTTTCGAGGTGAGTTTCGGGGTTGCAGCGAGCCTCGAGTCCCTAGCTTAGGCCACCATTGGGCCACAAAACGATGAAAAGTGTGCCGACGCCGTATTCCGTAGATACCACCATCTGGGGCTGACGCGCGGCAACACTGGTTTGCACATAAGCTCCTGCTATGGCTTATAATTTAGACAAACCCTTCACTGGAACTGGGTTAGAGACGAGCCATGGAAAAGAAAGCACCAAAAATAAACCTAGGTGAGCTATGCGAAGCGATGGAGAACAACTCCTACGAGCACGAGTACTTCCTCGATGTTGAAACTGGAGAAATCCTGTTCATCTCGGGCTACTTGAGTGACGAGGAAACAAGAGAACTGAAGGACCGGATCAAGGAGGATTCTGAGCGCTATGAGCGGATCCCTAGAGCCGAACCCAATGAGGGGTATGAAGACATGGTAGATTTCATTGCCACCGTCAATAATGAACGCCTTGCCGAGTTGCTGGAGGTGGCCATCAACGGTAAGGGGGCCTTCCGCCGGTTCAAGGATGTGATGCGCAACTATCCTGAGGAAAGCGAGAGATGGTTCAAGTTCAAGGATGAGAGAATCGAGGAAAGAGCCCTGGAATGGCTTGGCGGTATTGGCATAAGGCCCGCTCAAGACTGAGGCACAAGACAGCATGCCGAAGCCGAAGTACAAGCAGCCGTCAATAGAGCTGAACGAACAGTTCAGGCGCGCCCTGGACCTGATAGAACATACTAGTAAGGATATTTTCATCACAGGTCGGGCGGGCACTGGTAAATCGACTTTGCTGGACTACTGCCGACGCACCACTGCGAAGAGGGTGGCGGTTCTGGCACCGACCGGTGTCGCTGCGCTCAACGTCAAAGGGCAGACTATACATTCGTTCTTCGGATTCAAGCCGAGCATCACTCCAGACAACGTCAAGAAAGTCCGTTTTGCAGACGGGAAACAGAACATTTACAGGAACCTGGATGTGATCGTTATTGACGAGATTTCAATGGTGAGAGCGGATCTGCTCGATTGCGTAGACAAGTGTCTGCGCTTGAACGGACCGAGAGCCGATAAACCATTTGGGAGCATCCAGATGATATTCATCGGGGACCTGTACCAGTTGCCACCCGTTGTCACCGGCGCGGAGAGAACTGCCTTCAATTCTCTATATCAAACCCCTTACTTTTACAGCGCGAAGGTGTTTGAGTCTCTGGACATGGAATTTGTGGAGCTGGAAAAAATCTACCGCCAGCGCGACGAACAGTTCATCGGCATTCTTAATGTCATCCGAAACAACACCGTTACCGAAGATCAATTGGAGCTTCTCAATCAGCGCTGCTTGTCGGAGTTCGAGCCGCCACCAGATGGTTTCTACGTTCATCTGACCACTACCAACAAGCTCGCCGATGAGATCAACGCCAGGCAACTGGCAAGGCTGAGAAGCCCGCTTCATGTCTTCACCGCGAGCATCAAGGGGGAGTTCCGTGCAGAGTATATTCCCACAGCAGTCGACCTTCGGGTTAAGACTGGGGCACAGATAATGATGGTCAATAATGACTCCGACGGTCGGTGGGTCAATGGCAGCATCGGCAAAATCATTGACGTTATCAAGGATAGCAAAGTTGACTACGTCATCGTGGTGGAACTAAGTGATGATGCCATGGTAGAAGTAACACCTTATACCTGGGAGATCTTCAAGCTCTTTGCGGAGGACGAACAGCTGAAGTCGGAAGTTATTGGGCGTTTCACTCAATATCCGGTGATGCTTGCTTGGGCGGTGACTATCCACAAGAGCCAGGGGAAGACATTTGACAGGGTAATCATTGATATCGGAAGAGGGGCATTTGCTCACGGGCAAACTTATGTGGCGTTGAGCCGATGTACGACACTGGATGGTATTGTCCTGAAGAAGCCCATTTTGAAGAAGCATATCTGGACCGATTACAAGGTGGTGAAGTTCTTGACAAAGTATCAATACGATAAGGCAGCACAGGACCTGCCCGTTGATGATAAGGTTGAAGTTATCAAGCGAGCAATTGAGAACAGGGCACTGCTGGAAATAACATACCTGAAACCCAATGATGAGAAATCAAGAAGGGTTATCAGACCCGAGATGGTTGGAGAGATGGAATACCAGGGTAGAGACTACTTAGGCGTGCGTGCCTTCTGCCTTAAGCGGAGTGAAGAAAGAGTCTTCCGAGTTGACAGGATACTCGAGATTCGAGAAGTGTGAACGATGTTTGGCCGGGCTGCACCAAACATCGTTTTGGGACCCAACAATCAGGGACGCCATGCTTTCAAGATCTGCTCCCTTGTTCAAATTCCAGGTTCCAAGTTCTACGGTTCTATGGTTCTAGACCGGAAACTGTAGCTAAAAGAAAGCTAGTACCTGAGACTTAGAATCAACGGTAGAACTGCGTGAGGTAGAACGAGGTAGAAGTATCTATAGAAGTGGTAGAAGTAGCAGGTGAGGTAGAAGTAGAAGTGGGTATGGAAGTAGAAATAGAACCAATTCGAGTGGATGCCAAACCGGATACTGGTGGAAACCAAGCGGAGAAAAGTGGAGAATAAGGCGGAGAATAGAGTGGAGAATCAAATACAAATTGACTGGAGAAAAAGCGGATAACGAAGTGGAGAGCTAAATACAAATCAGGCGGACAAAAAAGGCCGAGAAAGGCGGAGAACAAAGTAGAGATTGAAGCGGCAACAAAGTGGAAACTGGAATGGAAACAGACCGGAAACTGGAGCCGAAACCAGGTCGAAAATTGTAGCTCAATAGAGCTGAAGTAACCCTGAAACGTTTCGGGGAAGTTCCTTGAAAAATACGAATAAAATGCCAATAACGCGACACAAAGGGTTAACCAAAACTGAAACAGGCATGGAAATTGCAGGAGAAGCAGGGGGGCAGATATTAAGGACGTGATCCGGCTGATTGCAGGTAACGGAACGATGTTATGTATAGCTCATGAGACTTCTTTATGATGACGCTGCAAAACTGACCCTCTCACAATGTTGTCTAGCATTTCCGTTATTGTATTCGGAAGGTCCTGTTGGACAGCGGTTTCTCAGGGTGGCCTTCCCCTGTTTTATAGACCAGCTGAAAACGAGACTTTTCCTGCGTGAGAATCAATACCGGTAACTCCCGGTTAGAAAGTAGTATAATTATTGTAGGCAGGTCAGCAACCCATAATGGCGAGGATTGGAAACGTATATCTTGGTGGGAAAGAGTCGGAAACACCCAGTTCAGAGAACTTCCCAAGTGGGATTGCATTCCCATTGAAAGGTGATTGCGAAATTGATTACATATGGGAGTCTCAAGATCTCAGTTGGCAAGTTGAGCTAAAGCGCGGTCATGTTTATGCTGTCGCTAGGTCACATGATCCTAAAGCATATGGTAATCTTGTGACCTCCGGACTAGAACAGATACAGCGTTGTCAGGATACCATTGCGGTTAAGAAACTGGGTATCTTAGTTCTTGACCACCCCGAAATTAACCACATAGGCCTATTTCAGAGAGATGGAGAGGCCATTCTCAGGCACTTTTCTGTTGCTACACTAGGTTTTGGAATTGATTTTTCTGCTGAAGTGCATGACAAGGACGGCAATATCAAGCCTTCTGCGCCTATACCCGAGCCGATCTGGACTTGGGCATTTCGCTACTATCGCTTGTCTCAAGCTAGCCAAGACATATTCGAAGCGTATAGGAATCTGTTTCTGTCTCTAGAAGCATTGCTGAATAAGATTCGCCCGAAGTCACGAAGCGAGGGTGAAAAAACGTGGCTAAAGAACGCGCTCTCAGAAGTAGCAGCAAAAGTTCAGTTCGCAAAACATACACCACCAACAATAGCAGATCCCATTGATTACGTCATAAAAACCCAGTATGAAGACACTAGATGTCGTTTATTCCATGCCAAGTACCCCGATGCACTGCTACCCCATGAAGAACTCAATCCGACGGATGTACTGGTTGCATATGAAGCTCTGCTTCGGTTATGGCGTGACATTGCAGAAACATACTTCCAAGTGCCTTGCGGGGGTGGTGCGGTCACATACCAAGGATTTAGATCCTTGATGGACAGGTCTTTCAGCCACCCACTATCACTATATTTCACCGAGGATAATTCTCCGCCTCAAAAAGGTGATCTCCAAGTCAGTCCGCTTGGCCTTCCTACTTTTGAATTTGAGCAATCAACATACCTGAGTGAAACGCAGCCTGGGGTTGTTTCGTGGCAAGGGGAAATAAGTCTACTGGATATTGACAAGAATCTCTCTATTCACAGAATATGCTCGTTAGTGGATAAAACCCTACTGAACGTGGATTTCATCAAGGATGGTCTCTCTCCATCAGGGGCTGATGTTTTTCAAACGTATCAAAGCGTGAGGCTCCTTAATATAGGTCAGCCAAAAACCATCTTTTGAAATCCACCAACTCATAGATAATATAAATGGAGGGTTTTCAAAGACTGAACATTTTGGCTTTTTGTTACCTAGCGACGCTGAGACAAAGGCCTACGCCTTCAGTATGTCCTTGTGCTTCAGTGCTCGCTCCAGTGAGGGCTGCATCTTCATGTCCTGGAACTCTTTGATGGCGAAGTCCAGGTGCTCAAGAGCCTCGGCTCGCTCTTTTGGATAATGTTCCAGAAGTAGCTCGGTAAGCTGGAGGCGGGTTAGGGCCAGCTCCGGCCGGAATCTCATATCTGTGCAGGCCTTGAGCGCCCCCTGATAAAACTTACGGGCTTCATCATGTCTCCCCAAGAAAGCCGCTGCGGCTCCCATGTGGCGGCCTACATATGTGGTGCGCCATAGGCCACTCGTGTGGCTGCTGCTGCCAGCCAGTCGACGAAGGAGCAGGTCAGCCGCTTGGCGGTGTCCTGCCAGCACGGCAGCTTCCAATGATGTGATATCAACCCATACCATGGTCTCATCCTCGTCCGAGCCAATGCCGGGGCGTGCCACGACCATCCGTTCTAACATCTCCGTCACCTCGGCATAGCGGCCAAGGTGTGCCAGACAATATAGAATCAGCATGTCAAGAATTATGGCTCGGGGGAGGTTTCTCGAGCCCTGAAGTATGGACTCAAGGGCCCGGCCAGCATCTCCAAGATACACCCTGGCGGGCAGGAGCCAGGCTGCCCACATCGCTGCGGCTTCAAAGATGCCCAGTTCCTCGCCGCGGGCCAACATGCGGCGGCGGATTGCTAGCGCCTCCTCAAAGCACCCGTCCCAGATGGCCATGATGGCATCATTCAACATTGATATGATAAGCAGGTTCGCCTGTCCGCTGCGCTCGGCCATGGTCCGCATCTCAACCATGATGTCTTCAGCACGCCGGCGGTGACCAAACTCCAGGAAGGTGTGCATGATAAACCACAGTACCCAGCCAAGTATCAAAACATTCACACCATTCCGAGAGCGCTCTGCCAGCTCCTCCACCAGGCGCAGCCGCTCCTCGTCATGCTGTGGCGCATCCACAGTAAGGAGCCAAATTCCAGCTGTCCACCAGTAAGTGTCAGGGTCTCCCAGACGACGGGCTAGGTCCAAGGCTCGGCTGACGGAAGCAACCCCTTCTGGCCTTGAGTGGCTAACCCCAGCCACCTTCACAAAACCCAGCATGGCATCCGCCCAGGCCCGCTCCACTGTGTCCGGCTCGGCATAGCGGTCGGCTCGCGCCGCCCACTGTGCCGCCTGGGGAGAATTCATCAAATTCGTTCCATAGCCTGCTATCCCATTCCCCGCCAGCAGGCAAGCCCGGGAAGCCCGCGTGTTGTCGCTGATAGCCTCAGCCAGGGCTAGTGCCTGTGGTGCCTCCATGTCAATAACGCGTCGATGCCCGCCGGCCAGGAGTAGGGCATCACCCAGGGCCAGGAGCAGGTCACACCGCTTGGCTTTGTCCTCCGGGTCCAGCACCTCCTGGACCTTGAGCGCCTGCTCCAGCAGCCTTACCGCCTCACCATAGGCATAAACAGCGATAGCTCTTTTGGCGGCTGTTTCCGCGTATTCAACCGCTTTCTTCAGGTCAGTCGGGTCGGTGGAATGGGAGAAGTGCTCTGCGAGCTCAGCGGCATGTTCCTCCAAGCGTTTGGCGTACAAGGTTTCCAAAGAGTGTGCTACCTGCCGGTGCAGTTTCAGACGCTGCGGGGCAATCATCTCGTCGTACAGTGTCTGGCGGAAGAAGGCATGCGTGAAGCGGTAGCGCACCACACCTCTCTGGGGACGCTCTTCCAGTACCGATAGTCGCACAGCTTCCTTGAGGGAGTTAACAAACACATCTTCATTTATGCCGGCCACGGCTTTCAGAGTCTCCAGGGCAAACTCGCGGCCGATAACGGAAGCCACGGAAAGCAGTTGATTGCACTCTGGACTGAGTAAGGAAAGGCGCTTGCCGATGACATCTCGTAGTCCTTCGGGGATGCTCATCTCCAGCGGGGTATCCCTGGTTGGCCGCCAGCGTCCCTCGTACCTGGTAATCAGTCCCTCCTCGGCGAGATAGCGGACCACCTCCTGCACGAAGAGGGGATTCCCCTCCGTCTGGCGGTGCACCGCCTCGGCCAATCCCCAGGGTACACTTTCCCGCGTAATGCTCTCCAGCATGCGGCGAACCTCATCCGCATTCAGGCCGCGCAGGAGAACGCGGCCGTAAGTGGAGACACGCCTGAGCTCGGCCAGTGCCGCCGATAACGGATGGCTGCGGTCCACCTCCACATCGCGGTATGTACCCACTATCAACAGCCTGGCACCGGTAATATTGCGAGAGACATGGGTCAGCATTTCCAATGTACCCTTGTCGGCATCGTGTAGATCCTCCAGGACAACCAGCATGGGCTGGACATTGGCGGCGTTACTCAGGAAGGCCGTGACTGCCTGCAACAGCCGGTACCTTTCTTCTTCGGGATTCTTCTGAGGTCGGAGTCTTATCTTGAGTCTTTCCCTTATCTCAGAGACGATGCGGGCCACATCAGAAGCACCGCCGCCCAGCTCTTCCCGCAGGTCTTTGGGCTCGCGGGTGAGCACATAGGAGCGCAGCGCCTCGACGAAGGCCAGGTAGGGCAGCGACAGCGAGCCTGCCTCATAGCAGTGGCCCACCAGCGTCCGCCCACCCCGCAGAGTAACATAGGTGGCCAGCTGCTCACATAAAGCAGTCTTGCCAATGCCCGGCTCGCCCATCGCCATCATCAATGCTCCCTGACCTGATATAGCTCCATCAAAAGCTGATTGAAGCTGTTTCAGCTCTGGCTCACGGCCCACAAATACCCTTCGGTAAAGCGGATTCTCAGCGGGGGTTTCTAGCGATGGCTCTTCTATCTTGCCTGCCTCGATTGCTTCAAGAGCCTGAAGGACAACCGCGGCCGATTCCGGCCGTTTGTCGGGGTCCTTCTCCAGTAGTTGCAGAATGAGCGTCTCCAGAGCCGGGGGCAGGTCAGCCCGGTGCCATGTGGGCGATACCGGTGGCGTGTTGATATGCTGCCCGATAATGGCGATCGAATCATCACCCACAAAGGGTGGACGGCCGGTCACCATCTCGTAGAGCATTGCCCCCAATGAGTAAAGGTCGGCCTTGGTGGTCACTTTCCCACCCATAGCCTGCTCTGGAGGCATATAGGTCACCGTGCCCACCATCATGCCGGACTGTGTCAGCCGGGAGAGGTCAACAGCCAGAGCCAGACCGAAGTCGCCTATCTTCGCGGTGCCATCTGCAGCGAGCCAGATATTGCCGGGTTTTATGTCACGGTGGACAATCCCCTTGCCGTGGGCAAACTCTAGGCCCCGGCAGGTCGCCTTGGCAATATCGACTGCCTGTGCGATGGGCAATCGATGCTCTGGGGCCTTCTCAATCAAGCCTTCGACATCACCGCCAGGCATGAGAGGGATAACTATGTAGGGTTGTCCTTCATGTTCCCCCATATCGTAAATAGCAACGATGTTGGGCTGGTCCCCAAGTCGGCCCATAGCCCGCGCTTCACGGGTTACGCGGGTCCGGCTGGCGTCATCCAGTTTCTCAGTCTTGATGAGGGCAAAGGCTACATCACGGTCAAGGAGCGTATCGTGGGCGAGGTAGACCTTCTTCTTCCCACCCTCACCCAGGAATTTCTTCACCTGATAACGGCCATTAGCAAAAGAGGTGGGCATGGAAGGCACTGACGATGGTTCTTGCAGTGAGACTAGGGGTTGACCGCATTGAAGGCAGAAACTACTGCCTTGAGGGTTACGATGCTGACAGCGACTGCAAACTAACTCTGCCTGCACCGATTTGCCACATCGATTGCAGAACTTAGCGTTGTCTGGAAGTTCAGTCTGGCAATGCGGGCACTTCATCAGGCACATCCTCCGATCGAGTCACAGTGTATGACCGTCGGGTAGGAATGTCAAGACTCTGCGGGATTGCACATTATGACGTAATGTGTAGCGGGGGCTGGGGAATGAAATAAAAAAACGACCGGCTCTCCTTTAGGACGGCATTTGTCAGCTCGTAAGGATTTATCTTTGACATCTAGTAATTCTGGATTGAAAAACTGAATCCGAATAATAATTAGGTTAGAGTTACTTATATGAATAATTCCAGAATTCCCTGGTCCAGAATGGTGAGAGCGAGCTTATCGGCAAGAAGAAAAACCCTCCGATTATGGTTTCCCTGCAGCAGTTCCTCAGTCCTCTAATATACGTCTTACTGGCTGCCGGAGAGATATTTGCCCTTGAAGAAATCCATAAAGCCCTCTTTCCGAAACTCTATAGCTTTGGCAAGTACAAACCGAGGTTAAAAGGTAAAACCATGTCAGGATAAGACTAAGAGCCGAAATTTCTAGTAAACGGTGACTTGAGGTCCACAAGAAAGCTCTCGCGGTGTCACGATTACTCGAAAAAGTTACTACGGTGGGCGGTATTATACGGTAGGCAGAAATAAAGACTTTGAACTGGTTTTAAGCTTATGAAATACAGCTGTTTGGACCCCAGACTGGAGTCTTACCCCCCGGAGCGAAAGGATACAGTCGGAAAACTACTAGGTTTTGCGCGACAGCTTAGTAGCGTGTTAGTATCTAAAAAAATAATTTAGGTAGTGTACGGCATGGTTTGGATACAATTCGCTGTCTGCCTTGCAATTATTGTCTTAGCTGGAACTAAACTTGCCAAATATGGTGATTTGATTGCAGAGAAGACAGGTCTGGGGCGCGTTTGGATTGGTGTAGTTCTTCTCGCCACTATAACATCTCTCCCGGAACTAGCTACCGGCATCAGTTCGGTGACCTTGGTAGGTGAGCCCGACTTAACGATCGGAGACCTCTTTGGCTCCAACTTGATAAACCTGGTGATTATTGCCATTATCGATTTGGTCCACAGAAGCGGCCCGGCGCTGCATTATATGAGCAGAGGCATCACCTTGGGCGCAGCGTTGAGCCTCTTTCTAATAGCGGCAGCAGCCACATTCCTTTATCTGGCTCAGAATCTGCTAACATTGACCATTTTCGGTCGGATTGGGATCCTTTCTCTAATACTATTCCTCCTGTACCTTCTTGCACAATACATGATATTTCGCTTCCAGTCGGCTAAAAGTGCAGACGCTCAGGGAAACGAGATAGTCCCTGCCAACGATCATCACATGTCTCTGAAAAGGGCGGTCACCTTATTTGTTGTGGCAGCAATAGCAACTGCTGGAGCCGGAATATGGCTGGCACCTGTTGGCGACCAGATTTCTGAAGTCACCGGTCTCAGCGCCAGCTTTGTGGGTACCTTGTTTCTTGCCATCTGTACATCCGCACCCGAAATTGTGGTCTCAATTTCTGCAGCACGATTGGGTGCCTTGGAAATGGCTGTTGGTAATATGGTGGGAAGTAACTTGTTCAATATGGGTGTTGTTATCTTCATAGCTGACCTTTTCTATGCTGCCGCGCCAATTCTGCAGGCAGCGGAGGTATACCATGTCATAACGGCTCTTTTTGCGGTACTGATGAGTAGCATTGTGATTATTGGTATCGTTTTCCGGCCTCGATTCTGGCTGCGCATCTGGGTTGGTGTAGATACGGTGGCTCTAGCGCTCTTATACTTCGCCGCTATGACAACCCTGTACTTTCTTAGTAAGCCAGCTTAGTGCCAGAGGAATATCTTTTATTAAGATGGAAGGTACAATTCAATCCGGGCTTGCGTCATAGACTCTTCCTCACTTCGATTGGCCATGGGAATTGTCTGGCTCTAGAATAGAAGAACAGTAGGACGATCTGGAACAGACCTTGCATGACATATTAAAGAATGCGAAGCATCGTGAGCATATCTTTGGGCCGCCGATTCATGGCGTCGGCATTGAGTTCGAAGAATCGCCTCTGCCAGCGGACTATGCCTTTTTCCATGAGGAAAACGAACCACCTCCACTTGAGGCTAAAGTAGTTACCGCCGTAGGTAACTGCGGTCTTTATACCGATCCGTGGGGTGTGAGAGTAGAGGACACTGTCGTAGCAAGTGATCAAGAACCGCTAGTATTGACTGACTACCCACGATAACTTAAGAAATAGCAGTCTTTTTGGAGGGTCACTTTAACTCAGAATGTGCAATTAAGGTGATTACTAGGGACAGAGTTTCGCAGTAAGATTTGCCTCGTGCTGCCTGAGCCACTTCCTATACTCTCGCCATCTGTGACAGTGTTGAGCTACCAGTTCCCAGAATCTCTTTGAATGATTCATCTCTTTCAGATGGGCAAGTTCATGGATAACAACATAGTCGATCACAGGCTCTGGCGCCATTATTAGTTTCCAGTTAAAGCTAAGATTTTTCTTATGAGAGCAGCTGCCCCACCGAGTCTTCTGACCTCGTATGACAATTCGCTTGCAATGAGTGCCCATCTGAGAACTCAGTCTATCCACTTTCTCGTTTATCAGCTTGGCAGCCTCCGCCCGATACCACTGTTCCAAAGCCAGCTCCAAGATACCGTTTTTGAACAATCCGTGACTCACTGCCAGTGTATCTCCCTCTAGTGTTACACTATCAACTTCGCTGTGGTTTTCCCGCTTCACTAGCTTCAAGTCTCGGCCAAGATAGGGAATAGTATCGCCACTCCCGAGTTCCTCCTCGGCATAAGGCGATTGGAAATTGCTACATCTTGCTAGGCTACTTGAGATCCATCGTTCCCTCGATTCTAGAAGTCCAGGGAGTTGCCCAATCTTGTAAGAGTGAGGAACAACTACCGCAAGCCCCGTTTGTGGTCTCACCTCGAGCCGAACATGCCTTGCCCTAAGGCTTCGCTTGACTGTATATGTGATGGTCTGCCCATTAATACTGGTTTCACGTTTCTCTACCATAGTTGGTTGATGCCAAGTTTCTCGTGCCACGTCTATAGTCTAGAGGTTCAACATATTGTCTGTCTAGAACACAGGGGAGAAGGAGGAGAACGACGGTTTAAAGTCACAAAAGCCTGGATTGTTGCACAAATACTTGCCTTGTTACCTCAAACACGCATACTGAACGGCAAGAAATTCCATGTTATTGCGCGAACGCAATCCCGACATTGGCTCGATGGTAATAAGATACCGTCTCGTGTAGTACGGACTGACGCTGATGTAGTCAGAAGCGAACATTGGCTTGGAGATCGCCAAGGAACCGTTCTTCAGATCCAAGCTTCTCTAGGAGCATAGCCGTAGCGGTAACAATCTGATCTTGCTGGAGTTCTCTGCTTATCGTCGCTTCATTATCTCCCGGCTGTCTCCCGTACCACCCGAACTGAGCGTGATTTCCTCCTTCTATCTCAACGGAGACAGTGTCAACCGGCAGCAAACCTAGAGAATTATCTATCTGAGATTGGCTGACCAAACCATCGTTAGAACCATGAATCGTGACGGCAGCTACGTTCAACTTCGACAAATCGTTACCCGAGGCCGGGTAGGCTGCCCAGAGCACTAAGCCTTTGATTTTTGATGCATTCTTGTAGGCAAACTGGGCCGCCATTGTACCTCCTAGAGAATGACCTCCAATCGCCCAATTTTGCATCTCAGGATAGGATTCGATTACGCTGGCTGCACTGTTAATTCCGAGAACGGCCAAGTTAAGTGG
>Ga0315545_1001209_pt1 | contig 25810 bp, 23 predicted proteins | sample SalMarSW160210MG_FD_203096 | JGI IMG/M metagenome (GOLD analysis project Ga0315545, IMG submission 203096) | Salt marsh sediment microbial communities from the Plum Island Ecosystem LTER, Massachusetts, United States - Salt Marsh Sediment SW1602-10 ...
GATGTGGGTGGGGTCGGCGGTCAATGCTTTATAGCGCTCTTGCAGGGGGCGCAAGCCCTCGACGACCACCTCGGCTAAAGCCTTCTTAAAATCGCTGTAGCCCTTGCCCTCGAACTTAGCCTCGATATCCTTCTGGCCCTGCCCGGTAAAGAGTTGATAAATGGTGAGCAGGTTAAAGATGCCGGGGCGGGTGGGGTCAAAGCGTATCTCGCGCAGGGAATCCGTGGTCGCCCGCATTATCTTGTTGCGGATTTCATCAGGTGTATCGAGGAGGTCAATGGCGTGGCCTGTTGTCGTCTCGCTCTTGCTCATCTTCTTGGTGGGGTCGTCCAGGCCCATGATGCGGGCGCCGACATCGGGTATAAGCGGCTCAGGTAACACGAAGGTCTGGCCGTAGATATTATTAAAACGCTGCGCCGTATCCCGGGCCAACTCTACGTGCTGTTTCTGGTCTTCACCCACCGGCACGACATCGGTATTGTAGAGCAGGATATCAGCCGCCATCAGAGACGGGTAGTCAAAGAGACCCACGCTCACCTTCTCCCTGTGCTTGGCCGACTTCTCCTTGAACTGGGTCATGCGCTGCATCCAGCCCATGGGGATAAAGCAGTTCAGAATCCAGGCCAGCTCAGCGTGGGCGCTGATGTGGGACTGTACGAAAAGGATGGAGCGCCTGGGGTCTATGCCAGCCGCAATAAGCAGCCCGGCCACCTCGCGGGTACGGGACTTCAGCTCCTTGGGGTTCTGCTGAACGGTGATGGCGTGGAGGTCAACGATGCAGTAAACGCAGTCATAGTCATCCTGAAGCCTGACATAGTTCTGCATCGCCCCCAGGTAGTTGCCTATCATAAGGGAGCCCGTCGGTTGAATGCCGGAAAAAACGCGCTTTTTCATCTAGTACCCCTCAAGGGCAAAGTTTAGCACAAAGGGGCAGATAAGGACAAGGCGAGCCTTGTGAGGGAGGGAAAACCCTGTTAGAGGGCATTCTTCTTCCCACCCAACCCACCCTACAGAGGCCTCACCTCTATAGACTCTTTAACGCCCATGCCTTGACACCACCTTTTTTAGTTGTATAATTCAATTCACAGTCCAAACCAAAAGGAGGCATTAAAATGGCAAGCGATATAGAAAAGATGATGAATGACTATCAGGCAGCACTGAATGCCCACGATGTGGAAAAGCTTCTTACTTTTTTTACGGATGACGTTGTCTACGATTCTATGCCTATGGGAAAGGTATGGCGTGGCAAGAAGGAAGCAAAAGACTTCATCAGCTCTACATTCGCTAATTTCTCCAACTTTAAGATTGAAGTTAAGTCCGGTTTTAACACTGGCGACCGGGGAGCCAGCGAGTGGGTCATGAGCGGCACCTTTGCCAAGAGCGACATTCCCGGGATGCCGGCCACCGGCAAGAGCTTCTCGGTGCGGGGCGCTTCAATAATCGAGTTTAAGGGCGGTAAGATAAGCCGAGAGTCCATATACTGGAATTTGGCCTCGTTCTTGCAACAGGTCGGCCTCATGCCAGCACCGCCGAAGTAGGAACATTTCTGATTAGAGCTTCTAAGAGGGGCTTAAAGCCCCTCTTTTTTATTCCCGTTTCCGGGGCGGGGTAAAGGGATGAAAGAGGTAAAACTTTTTTGGGCGGGGGGGGGTATGGGAAATAAAACACCCGTAAAACAGAGGGGTGGGGAAACAGAAATAATTTGAACTACCCCCCAACCTAAGCCTATAATGTTAACGAATCCAAGGAGATAGAGAATGATTAGAAGCCTGGGGGACAAGAGGCCCAAGATAGCCAAGAGCGCTTTCGTCAGCGAGGCGGCTTACGTTATCGGGGAGGTGGAAATCGGGGAAAACTCAAGCGTCTGGCCGGGGGCGGTCATCAGGGCTGACTTCGGCAGCATCAAGATAGGCAGGAACACCGCCATCGAGGACAACTGCGTAATCCACTCAGGGTCGCCGTCAAAAGATGATTACCGGGAAGAGGTCACCATCGGGGATAACGTCCACATCGGGCACGGGGCGGTGGTCAACTGCCGTAAAATCGGCAACAGCGTGCTCGTCGGTATGAACGCCACCATCCTGCACGACAGCGAAATCGGCGACCTTTGTGTTATCGCCGCGGGGTGTTTAGTCAAGGCGGGGATTAAGGTTCCCGACGGCTCTTTCGTGGCCGGGGTGCCGGGGCGGGTGATGGGTAAGGCTACCGAGGAACAGCTCTGGTGGGTGAAACATGGGCCCTCAAGCTACGCCGAGCTGGCTAAAAAATACAAGGAATTGGGGCTGGAGTAGCTTACATCCGGTCGGGGGCTTCCATGCCCATAAGATTCAGCGTCTTGGCCAGCACCGTCTTGGCGGCCTCGACCAGCTTGAGGCGGGCCTTGGTCATCTTTTCGTCGTCGGTGACCACGCGGCACTGCATATAGAAGCTGTGAAATACCGTGGCTAAATCCTGAGCGTAGTAGGCGAGGTGGTGGGGTTCCAGCGTTTGGGCGACGACCTCAATCATCTCAGGCAGGAGCAGCATCTTGCGGATTAAGGTCAGCTCGGGCTCGGTGGTAAGCAAGGAGACGTCGCCATCGGCGCAGTCGATTCCCCTCTCCCGAGCTAAGCGCAGTATGCTGGCGATGCGGGCGTGGGCGTACTGAACATAGTAGACCGGGTTATCGGCGGACTGCTTCTCGGCTAACTCTAAATCAAAGTCCATCTGGCTGTCGGCACTGCGGGAGACGAAGAAGAAGCGGCAGGCGTCGGCGCCGACCTCGTCGATGACCTCGCGCAGGGTGATGATATCGCCGCTGCGCTTGGAGACCTTGACCAGCTCCTGACCGCGGCGCAGGGTGACCATCTGGGAGATGATGACCTCAAGCCTCTCCGGGGCGATGCCTAAAGCCGCCACCACCGCCTTCATCCTGGAGATATGACCCTGGTGGTCGGCGCCCCAGATGTTGATGACCCTATCGAACCTGCGCTCGACGAACTTGTTATAGTGGTAGGCGATATCGGCGGCGAAATAGGTAGGTGAGCCGTCGCTGCGCACCACCACGTTGTCCTTATCCTCGCCCAGAGCGGTGGAGACGAACCAGGTGGCATTTGCCTTCTCGGCGATATAGCCGCCCTTCTCCAGCAGCGACATCACTTTCTGGTACTGGCCTTTGTCGTAGAGGCTCTGCTCGCTGAACCAGACGTCGAAGCTTACCCTAAGCAAATCCAGGTCGCCTCTGATTTGGGCCATTATCTTTTCTAAGCCCAGCTTGCCCAGCTCGGCGATTGCTTTTTCCGGGGGCAGGGCGAGAAAGTGGTCTTTTTTCTCAGCGGCAATCTCCTTAGCCAGCTCGACCATATAGTGGCCGAAATAGCCGTCGGCGGGCATCTCGGCATCTTTGCCCAGGGCCTGCTGGTAGCGGGCGTAGAGGGAGCGATAGAAGGCCTGCATCTGGCTGCCGGCGTCGTTGATGTAGTATTCCTTCTCTACATCGTAGCCCTCCGCCGCCAGGACATTAGCCAGCGTGCTGCCCAGTATTGCCCCCCGCCCGTGCCCCACGTGGAGGGGGCCGGTGGGGTTGACGCTGACGAACTCGAGCTGAACGCGGCTGCCCTTGCCCAGATTGAGGTTGCCGTAAACATCGCCAGCCGTTCTAATGGCGTCCACCTGCTTCGTCAGCCAGTCGTTGTTGAGGGTGAAGTTGATGAAACCGGGCGGAGCCACGGTGACGCTTTCGATTTCGGGGGTGGGCTTAATGAAGGCGGCTACGTCCTGGGCGATGGTCAGGGGTTTGACGCCGATGGTGCGCGCCAGCTTTAAGGGAAAACTGGAGGCGTAGTCACCGTGTTCGGGGTTCTGGGGGTGTTCGATAGTGATTTCGGGCAGCGCCACCGAGGGTAGTTTGCCCGACTTTTGCGCCTCGTTAGCCGCTTTGGTGAGCAGCTCGATGATTCTTCGTCTAATCATTTAAGAAGTCTTATTATAGCACAAAGCCAAGTGGAAAGAGACAATTCAGCCAAGAGAAACTCGCACCTTGACCACACTTCTTTTAAAAAGAGATGGTCTGTATTTTCTTTTTAAGGCGAGTGAATTCTCTATTTATCTCCATATAACCAGCAATTCCTCCCTCTTCAACGCCACTCATAACATTTATAATCTTTAAGTGAACCTTTCCCGACTCTGGAAAAATCTTGACCCCATATCTGAACCTCTTGGCCCAGAAACCAAAGATGGCGCGCAGAACCCCGCTTCCCTTGCCATAAACACCTTCCTCCGGCGTACCTTCTTCCAATTTGTACCCTTCAGCATTAAAAAAAGAACCTACAGCACCAGCTAAGCTGGCAGGATCGGTGCCCTGAAAAATGTAAGTTGCTTCTTTTTTATCCTCTTCCTGAGACACTAACTTGGCATTTGACATTGTAGAAGCTCCTTACCGATGGAGTTATTCGTCGTGATTTTTCTCGGTCTTTCCCGAGTGCCTTTGTCTATCCATAGGCACCACCCCCTATTATCAACACCCTCTTTGTTGCCTCCCCAACCGATAAACCTTGGCTGCTTCTGAAATCGACCCCCTCGCTATACCATCAGGTATTTAACCAAACGCCCAGATTATAGCACAAATTGAAACGGGGGTGGGGAGAGAAGTATACAGAGGTTACACCTATGTAGGGCGGGTATTGGGTGGGAAAAAGACCTGGGGGTGGGGAGGAAAATTCCCCTTATTCCCCCTCTCCGCCGCACAAGGCTTTGGCAGGCGGGCTTTTACAAAGGGGGAATTTTAGCTTAGTTCTCCCCCGCCCCGCCACACCCGTTCCATTTCTCTAGCCAGGGGGGCGTGGGCGGGCTTCTTCAGGCCGGGGTCTTTCTCAAACAATTTTATGGCCTCGGCACGGGCAAGCTCTAAGAGGGCGACGTCGGAGAGCTTAGCCATGCGCAGGTCGGGCAGGCCACTCTGGCGGGTGCCGAAGAACTCGCCGGGTCCGCGCAGCCTCAGGTCTTCCTCGGCCAGTTGAAAGCCATCCTGAACCTTCTCGATTATGTCAAGTCTTTCCCTGCCTATCTCCGATGGGTTTTCCGCCAGGAGCATGCAGTAGCTCTGGGCGCTACCCCGCCCCACCCGGCCGCGGAACTGGTGCAGCTGGGATAGCCCAAAGCGGTCGGCGCTCTCCACGAGCATGACGGTGGCGTTGGGGACATCAATGCCCACCTCGACCACGGGCGTCGAGACCAGCACCTGTAGCTCGCCGGAGCGGAAGCGGTGCATAACATCATCCTTTTCCGCCGCCGACATCCGTCCGTGAATCAGGCCTAATTTAAGGTCGGGAAAGACCTCGCCGGATAGGCGCTCGTACTCAGCCACCGCCGCCCTGGCCTGGATTATCTCCGATTCCTCGACCAGAGGGCAGATGATAAACGCCTGCCTGCCCTCGGACACCTGCTTTCTTAAGAAGGTGTAGGCGCTGTCGCGCTGCTCCGGCTTGAGCCATTTGGTCTTGACCGTCTGCCGGCCCGGAGGCAGCTCATCAATAACGGAGAGGTCGAGGTCGCCATAGAGGGTCAAAGCCAGGGTGCGGGGTATGGGCGTTGCCGTCATCACCAGGACGTGGGGGTTGAAGCCTTTTTGCCTCAGCGCCGAGCGCTGCTCAACGCCGAAGCGGTGCTGTTCATCGACTACGACCAGGCTTAAATCCTTAAAGCCGACCTCTTTCTGAATGAGGGCGTGGGTGCCGATGACAATATCTATTTCGCCGCTTGCGATTTGCTTTTGTATCTCCTGCTTCCGGGCCTGTTTCAGGTCGCCGATGAGCAGCGCCAAAGTTAAGGGGCGGTCTATGATTTTGGAGTAGGTGCGCCGGTTTTCCTCTTCGGCGGTCTGTTGGCCGGCTCCGGCTAAAAGCTGGCTGACATTAGTGAAGTGCTGCTCGGCCAGAATCTCGGTGGGGGCCATAAAAGCGCCCTGGCAGCCGTTGGCGGCGGCAACGAGCAGGGCCGCCGTGGCCACCACCGTTTTGCCGCTGCCGACCTCGCCCTGCAGCAGGCGAGACATCGCTATCTTTCTCCCCAAATCGGCTAAAAGTTCTTTGAGCACCTTTTCCTGGGCGGCGGTCAGCTCGAAGGGCAGAGATTTCAGGAAAATATCGAGTGGGGCGGTCTGAGATTTAAGCGGGGTACCCGGCTGGCTTGCCTGCCATTCGTGCTTTTTACCTAAGACCCCCAGCTGCAGGATAAAGAGCTCGTCGAAGGCGAGGCGGTAGCGGGCGTTGTTTTTGGCGGCTTCGTCCTCAGGGTAGTGTGCCTGGGCGATGGCCCGGGGTAATGCCAATAGCTTACAGCGTTTTCTCAGCGCCGGGGGCAAAAAGTCCTTGACCCTGTCCGAAAAGCTATCCACCACTGCCTTCATTAGCTTCCTCACCTGACGCGGCTTGAGCCCCTGGGTTAAAGAATACAATGGCACCAGCCGCCCGGTGTGGACTAATTCCCTGTCTTCGAGGAGTTCCCACTCCGGGGACTCAAAGACGTGCCGACCGCCGAAGAGACGCACCCGCCCGCTGATGACGACCTGGGCGTTAGTCCGCAGGCTCCTGGCGACATAGGGGTTGTTGAACCAGACCACCCTGACGTTGCCCGTCTCGTCGCCGACAATAGCCTCGGTGCCACGCCGGCCACCGAGCCTGGTTTCCTGGGCCTGCCAGACGTTAGCCACTACGGTCTGTTCCTCGCCCTCGATAAGGTCGGAGATTTTTTGGCGCTGGCTGTAGTCGAGGTGGCGGTGGGGGAAGAAATAGAGCAGGTCGCGGATGGTCTTCACCCCCAGCTTTTCGAACCTGGCCGACATGGCCGCGCTGACCCCTTTGATAGTGGTGATGGAGGCGTCCAGCGAGCCTGTGGCTATCTCGGCTATCTTGGCTACCTTAGGCGTAACAGGGCGCTCGCGGGGAGTCGGAGCGCTAACACTGGGGGGCTTGACTTTTTCGGCGGGTATTTCGCCGAGCTGGGATAAAAAAGCGATTATTTCTTCAATCCAACGCTGGCGGTGAGGAGACGTCATCTCGGCATACTTTGAGTCGTCGAGGCGCAGGCGGCGGAACTCGGCGAGGAGCTGCTGGTTGGTTATGGACTCCATGGCCTGACCCGACCAGCGGTGCAGAAACCTGTCCAGGCCGCCGATGACGGCCGAATCGGTGTAACCCTTTTCCCGTTCCAGCCCTAGAATCTTGCGCAGAGGCTCTATATTCAACCAAACTCCCCTCCCCACCATGAAATCTATCTATCCCCCATCACCGCCACCAGGAGTAGCCCGGGGCCGGTGTGGGTGCCGATGACGGGCGTCATCCGGGAGCGACGGATGCGCTCCTTGGGAAAGATAGCGCCCAGCCGTTCAACTAATGCCTCAGCCTCTTCGGGGCAGGCGGTGTCCTCCACCGCCATCTCTTCGATATTGGCGTAGCCAGCGGCGAATTCGTAGAGCCGGTCTATCGCCTTGGCGCGGGAACGGGTCCGGCCGGCGGGCTCGACAAGGCCGTCTTTGAGGGAGATAATGGGGTTTATTCTGAGCATCGTGCCCAGGAAAGCCTGTGCCCGTCCGATGCGCCCGCCCCTCCTTAGGTATTCCAGCGTGTCAAAGGCAGCCCGAAAGTCGACGCGGGGGATGGTCTGGCGGGCGACCTCAATGACTTCGTCGAGATTGGCGCCGCTTTTGGCTGCCTCAGCCGCCTTCATGACGATAAAGCCCTCGGTCATCGTTGCCGTCTCGGAATCGAGCAGCTCGACGCGGCACTTACGCTTCATCATGGCCACACTCTGACGCGCCACCTCGTAGGTGGCGCTGAGGCGGGCGGAGACAAGGATAACCAGGATCTGGTCTGTCTTTTCGGCGAGTTTATCGTAGACCTGAATGAAGTCGGCCGGCGAGGGCACCGAGGTGTTGGGGAAGACCTTGCTCGTTTTGAGCTTTTCGTAGAACTGGTCGGGGGTAATGTCGATGCCGTCGCGGTAGACCTCGTCGCCGAAGCGGACGCTCAAAGGGATCATCGAGATGCCCAGCTCCTTAACCATCCGGGGGGAAAGGTCAGCCACGCTATCGGTGACAATGCCGACCGCCACCCTAGACCACCTCCCCCAGCACCATCACGCTCAGGACGCGGGGGCCGACGTGGGCACCGATTACCGGGCTTACCTTGGAGCGGTAGATATTCTCCTTAGGGAAGACAGCGCCCAGCCTTTCCAACAGCCCGTCGGCTTCGTCGGGGGTGGTGGCGTCCTCTAACGCCATCTCCTCGATTTTGGTGTAGCCTTCGGCGAATTTGACCAGGTAGTCGATGGCTTTGGCGCGGGAGCGTTCCCTGGCGGCGGGATAGACCTCGCCGTCTTTGATAGTGAGGATGGGGTTTACCTTGAGCAGCGAACCGAAGAAAGCCTGCGCCTTGCCGATGCGTCCACCCCGCCTCAAATATTCCAGGGTATCGAAGGCGATGCGCATATCCAGGCGGGGGATGTTCTCTTTGGTTAGCGCCAGTACCTCTTTGAGGTTGGCGCCCTGGTTAGCCGCCTTGGCGGCGGCGATGGCGACTAAGCCCAGTCCCATCAGCGCCAGGCGCGAATCGAGCAGCTCAATGGGACACTTAGACTTTCTTTCCTCAATGCCCTGCTTGGCTGAGTCGTAGGTGGCGCTGAGCTTGCGGGAGATGGTCAGGACCAAGATTCCGTCGGCTTCTTTAGCCAGCCGGTCGTAGGCTTGGGCAAAATCGGCCGGCGCCGGCGTCGAGGTGGTGGGCATGACCTTAGTTTCTACCAGCTTGGAGTAGAACTGGTCGGTGGTGAGGTCGATGCCGTCGCGGTAGGCATCGCTGCCGAAGTGGACGTAGAGCGGAATCACGGTTATCCCCAGCTCCTTAGCCACCTCGGTCGGCATATCGGAGGTGCTGTCGGTAATAATCTTGACTGTCATCGTTACCCCCTGTCCCCGAGCACGGCTACCCCCAGCACGCGGGGGCCGACATGCGCCCCGATTACCGGGCTCACCGTGGTTCGGTATATATTCATCTTGGGGAATTGCGATTTGAGTCTTTTGGCCAGGGCATCGGCTTCCCTAGGGGTGGTGGCATCTTCCACCGCCATCTCGTCGATGTGGCTGAAGCTGGTGGCGAAGTAATAGAGGTGGTCTATCGCCCTGGCTCGGGAGTGTTCCCGGGAGAAGGGGAAGGCCTCGCCCTCCCTGATACCCAGTATGGGGGTTATCTTGAGCTTGGAGCCTAGGAAGGCGCGCGCCTTGCCGATGCGGCCGCCCTGCTCAAGATATTCCAGGCTATCGAAGACCATACGGACGTCGGCGCGGGGGATGTTCTTTTTGGTAAGAGCTATGAGTTCGTCGAGGCTGGCTCCCTTCTTGGCCGCCCTGGCGGTGGCGATAACGATCAAGCCCTGCGCCATAATCGCCCACTGGGAGTCGATGACCTCAACGCGGCCGGGGCGCTTCATCTTCTCTACGGCCTCTACCATAGCTTCGTAGCTGGCGCTCATCTTCTGGGAATTGGAGATAACCAGGATTTCGTCGCTCTCTTTCGCCAGCTCATCGCAGCTCTCGACGAAAACGCCCAGGCTGGGAATCTGGGTGGTGGGCAAAACCTGGCTCTTGGCCAGTTTCTGGTAGAACTGTTCGGTGGTCAGGTCGACGCCGTCCCGATAGATTCCCTCACCGAAGAGGACGTTGAGCGGGATGATGGTTATATCCAGCTCCCGGGCTACATCGGAGGGTATGTCACCCAGGCTATCGGTGACAATCTTTACCGTCATTTAACCCTCCCCTCTACTCCACGGAGACAATATAGTTATAGTAAGGCTGACCGCCTTTAACTACCTCAACCTGAAGCCTGGGGTGCTGCTCATCGAGGCTATCGCCGACCACTTCCGCCTCTTCCGAGGTGGTGTCGTCGCCATAATAGATGGTGACTACCTCAGCCTCATCCAGATTCACCCGCGCCAGCACGTCCTGGACAGCGGCGTCGGGCTTATCGCCCACGGCCACCAAGTCGCCATTGAGAAAGCCGATGGCCTGGTGCTTCTTGATGTCCAAGCCACCCAGCTTCGTCGAGCGCACCGCCCTGGTTACCTCGACGGACTTTACCGCCGTCCTCGCCTTTTCCATGCTCTGGGCGTTGGTTTCCATATCAGCCTCGTAGTCGAAGGCGAGCAGCGCCGCCACGCCCTGGGGGATGGTGGTGGTGGGGACGACCTGGATGGTCTTTTCGGTCAGGGACTGCACCTGGTTGGCGGTGAGCACGATATTCTTGTTGTTGGGCAGGATGATGACCTTGTCCGAAGTCACCACATCGACGGCCTGGAGCAGGTCTTTGGTGCTGGGGTTCATCGTCTGCCCGCCGGGAACGATAAAGGTCGCCCCCAGGCTGGTAAAAACGTTAGCCAGGCCCTCGCCAGCCACCACGGCCACAATAGCCACCTCGACGGCGGGCATCCTCTCTTTCTGCATCTCGATAAAGTCGCGGTATTGCTCATCCATATTGCGGATGTTTATCTGGTGCAATGTGCCCATGGGGACGACGTAGCTCATGATGTCGCCGGGGTCGAGGGTGTGAATGTGCACCCTGACCGCAGAGTCATCGCCGACGACGATGACCGACTGACCGCGCTTTTCCAGCCGCTTGCGCAGCTTGTCGGGGTTGAGATCCTCGCCCTTGATGACAAAGTTGGTGCAGTAGCCGTAGGGGACTTCTTCCATACCCACCATCTGGGGGGATTTGGCGGTGAGGGGGATGCTGCTGGCCACCATCCAGGGACGGCGCAGTTTAAGCTGCTCCACCTCGCCCTTTAGGTAGTGGAGGACGCCCTCCAGTATGGTGTAGAGCCCCTGCCCCCCCGCATCCACCACCCCCGCTTCCCTGAGCACGGGGAGGAGGGTGGGGGTGTTAGCCACCGATTCCTTGGCGGCGTTGACCGTGGCTTCGACCACCGAGACCACGTCATCGCTGACGGTGGCAGCGTGCGCCTGGGCGGCTTCCGCCGCTTCCCGTATTACGGTAAGTATAGTGCCCTCCACGGGGTTGCTAAGTCCCGCGTAAGCCACCGTCGAGGCCTTGGCCAGGGCGTCGGCCAGTTCCTTGCCGTTAATGGCGTCTTTGCCATCCAGGGCCTGGGATAAGCCACTGAAAATCTGGGAGAGAATGACGCCGCTGTTGCCCCGCGCCCCCACCAACGCCCCCCTAGCCATAGCCTTGGACACACCGGAGGCGCTGTGGTCGTTAGCCAGCTGGGATTCCTCAATGGTGGAGCGCATGGTGAGCAGCATATTGGTGCCGGTATCGCCGTCGGGCACGGGGAAGACGTTGAGGGCATCAATATCGGCGGAGCTTTTCTCCAGCCAGCTGGCCGCGGCGGCGAACATCTCGCGTAAGTCCTGACCGTTAATAGACTTGGTTGGCGCCATATTCTATCTGTCCTTGCCAGAATTGCCTAGCTATGCTACTATATTGTATTGCTATTTACGAGCGAAATTCTACCCTAAATTTCGGCAATAGTCAAAGGAGAAAAGACTTTGAAGTGCGACCTGTGCGGTAAAACGCCGATGTTCGGCCATAATATAAGCCACTCCAAGCGCCACACCAACCGGCGCTGGACGCCCAACATTCACCCCGTCACCATCACCATAGACGGTAAGACGAAACGGATGAACCTCTGCACGCGGTGCCTGCGCACCCAGCACAAGCTGGCTAAGACACTGCCCGAAGCTCAGCCAGAGACTCCCTGACCGTTCGCCCCGAAGCGAAGACAGCCGCCCCCGCCACCAGCACCCTCGCCCCCGCTTTAACGACTTTAGGTGCAACTTTAGCATTGATGCCGCCGTCCACCTCCAATTCGGCGGCTAAGCCTTTTTCATCCAGCTCGGCGCGAAGCGCGGCTATCTTATCCAGAGTGGATTCGATGAAGGGCTGGCCGCCGTAGCCGGGATTGACCGTCATCACCAGGACTAAATCCAGCGAGGGCAGGATTTCAGTGACCGCAGACAATGGTGTAGGTGGGTTGAGCGACACCCCCGCCTTTACCCCCAGATTTTTGATTGCCTGAACCAGTCTTTTAATATCGGGGCAGGCTTCGATGTGTATGGTGATAATGTCGGCGCCGGCCTCGGCGAATTGCTTAATCTGTTTTTCCGGCGATTCAATCATAAGGTGGACATCCAGGGGTAAGTCCGTCCACTTACGCACCGCCGCCACCACCGGCGCGCCGATGGTTATGGGGGGAACGAAGTGGCCATCCATAACGTCGACGTGGATGTAGTCGGCGCCGGCCCTGGTGGCTTCGGCGACCTGCTCGCCGAGGCGGGCGAAGTCGGCGGAGAGGATGGAAGGGGCCAGCTTCACCTTAGTTTCAGCCACCCTTGGCTCCCAGCGCTTTCTTGGCGGCGGCTAAAGCCTTAGCCACCCGTTTTGGTGCGGTGCCGCCGATGACATTTCGGGCGGCTAGGGAGGATTCTATAGTGATGGAGAAAACGTCGTCCTCGAAGAGGGAGCAGAGCTTCTTGTATTCGGCCAGGGTGAGCTTGGACAAAGGTTTATCTTTCTCTACGGCGTAGCTCACCAGCCTGGCTACTTTTTCGTGGGCACTACGAAAGGCTTCGCCCTTCTTGACCAGATAGTCAGCCAGGTCGGTGGCCAGGATATAGCCACCGTCAAGGGCTTTTTTAGCGTTTTCGGCATTTACCTTAAGCGTTTTGAGCATGCCGGTTAAGACCTCTAATGTTGAGAGCAGCGTTTCCACGCTGTCGAAGAGGGCTTCTTTGTCCTCCTGCAGGTCGCGGTTGTAGGCCAGGGGGAGGGCTTTCATCGCCGTCAGCAGCGCCATAAGGTTGCCGTAAACTCTGCCTGTTTTGCCCCGCGCCAGCTCGGCGACATCGGGGTTCTTTTTCTGGGGCATGATGCTGGAGGCGGTGGCGTAAGCCTCGTCGAGCTCGATAAAGGCGAACTCGGCGGAGGACCAGAGGATAAGCTCCTCAGCCAGACGGGAGAGGTGCATCATACAGAGGCTGGCTGCCGCCAGGTACTCCAGGACGAAGTCCCTATCCGAGACGGCGTCCAGGCTGTTACGGCTTATCGCCTTGAAGCCGAGCTCCTCAGACAGAAACTCGCGGTCGATATCATAGGCGACGCCGGCCAGGGCGCCGCTGCCCAGGGGCATGACATCGGTGCGCTTTAAGCAGTCGTTGAAGCGCTCGGTATCGCGCTGGAGCATCTCGAAATAGGCCAGTAAATGATGAGCCAGCAGGACGGGCTGCGCCCTCTGGAGATGGGTATAGCCGGGGATGACCACCTTTTTGTTAGCCTCAGCCAGGGCGATGAGCGCCCGCTGCAGGTCCTCGATTTGTGCTAGGGTTGTATCAATAGCGTCAAGGGAAAAGAGGCGCAAATCCAGAGCCACCTGGTCGTTACGGGAGCGGGCGGTGTGGAGCTTGCCCCCCACCTCCCCCACCATCTCGATAAGGCGGGCTTCGATATTCATGTGTATATCTTCCAATTCTGACTTGAACTGGAATTCGCCCTGCTCTATCTCGCGCTGAATCGCCGTCAGGCCGTTGACGATGGTTTCGGCGTCTTTATCGGGGATGATGCCCTGCTTGGCCAGCATGCGGGCGTGGGCGATGCTGCCAGCGATATCGTAGGGGTAGAGACGCCAGTCGAAGGGAACTGAGGAGGTGTAGGCGTTGACCAGCTTGTCCGCCTTTTTCTTAAAGCGGCCCCTTATATGGCTCATTTTAACCCTCCCCTTCTCTCATATCGGTCACTCCTCGTATTCCCCCGGGAAATACTCTCCGAAAACGGAGTCCCACTTATACCTGATTCTATCCAAGTACTCGCTAGCCTTGGATAGAATGCTGCACGTTTCTTTGTACTCCTGGCTGGCATCAATATCCTGAATAATATCACAGGCCGGTATGACGTCATCGCCCCTGGCCAGGAAGCGTTCTTCCTCAATCCGCTGCATCGTCTCCAGGTGACGTTGAGCCGCCAGATATAAACGATGGGCATCCAGGTATTCTTCATGGTCACGCGGTGGATAGATTATCTCGCCACAGGGCTCCTCCAGCCGCTGAAGTATCCGCACGGCTGGCGGCTCAATGTTTGCCAGCTCGTTAAGTAAGAGGTCATAAGCCGGGTCAGAGAAAGAGTCGAGTTCCGCTTCATAGCTGTCCCAGGTGGACTGCCAGGCTTGTATCTGGCTCAAGTAGTTATATACCTCATCGCTTACCCTGTTCTGGCCGCACCCAACTAAAGGAATAATTAGACAGAGAATTAAGCCGAACAGTAGGATTGAACGCCATCGAAGAATGTTTTTCATTTTAGCACCCTCATATCCAGCTACTTCAATCTTTTGTTTTTTTGCCCTGCATCCGTGCCTGTATGCGGGCGGGCAGCCCCCAGAGGTGAATGAAGCCAGCGGCGGCGCTCTGGTCGAAGACATCTCCCTTATCGTAGGTAGCCAGCTCGTGGCGGTAGAGGGAGTAGGGGGACTTTCGCCCCACCACCGTCAGGCTCCCTTTATGCAGTTTAAGCCGTACCCTGCCGCTGACGTAACGCTGGGATGATTCTATATAGGCCGTCAGGTCTTCGCGGAAAGAGGTGAACCAGAGGCCGTTATAGACGAGGTCGGCGTATTCGGCGGAAACCATTTCTTTAAAGCGCAGCTGCTCTTTTGACAGGCAGAGCGACTCCAGGGCGCGGTGTGCCGGGATGAGGAGGAGGGCGGCGGGGGCCTCGTAGACCTCGCGCGACTTTATGCCGACCACCCTGTCCTCGATATGGTCAATACGACCGATGCCGTGCTTTCCCGCCAGGTCGTTGGCCAGCTGGACGAGGGCGACGCCTTCCATTTTGCGCCCGTTGACGGCCACGGGTAAGCCCTTGTTAAACTCGATTTCGACGTATTCGGCCTTTTCCGGTGTTTTTTCTACCGGTTTGACCCAGATAAAGGCGTCTTCGGGAGGCTCGGCCCAGGGGTCTTCCATGACGCCGCACTCGATGCTGCGCCCCCAGAGGTTCTGGTCTATGGAGTAGGGGCTTTCGGCGCTGACGGGGAGGGGGATGCCGTGTCGTTTGGCGTAGTCTATGGTCTCGTCGCGGGTCATCTCCCAGTCGCGGGCGGGGGCCAGTATCTTGAGCTCGGGGGCCAGCCCAGCCACGCTGACATCAAAGCGCACCTGGTCGTTGCCCTTGCCCGTGCAGCCGTGGGCGACGGACTTGGCCCCTTCTTTCAGGGCGGTCTCCACGAGCAACTTAGCCATCAGGGGGCGGGCTAAAGCCGTGGCCAGCGGGTATTGCCCCTGGTACATGGCGTTGGCCTTGAGGGCGGGGAAGACGAAGTCGTTGATAAATGCCTTTTTGGCGTCGGCGACCACCGCCTTGACCGCGCCCAGCTTCAGCGCCTTTTCCCGTATTGCCGGGAAGTCGGGCTCGTTGCCGACATCGACGCTGAAGGCGATAACCTCCATCTTGTATTTTTCCTGCAGCCACTTGATGGCTACCGAGGTATCCACGCCGCCGCTATAGGCAAGCACTACTTTTTCAGCCATGATAAATCTCCGTTATTTGGCTATACTAACCAGCGTTTTATCCAGTACATCTAAAGCCTCATCGACCTCCCCGTTGCCGATGATGAGGGGAGGCATAAAGCGGATGGCGTTGGGTTTGAGCTGGTTGACCAGTAATCCCTTTTTAAGGCAGTCCACCACCAGAGACGGGGCGATGTCACTCTCAAACTCCACCGCCACCAGCAGCCCCTTTCCCCGAACCTCGGTGATAAAGGGGAATTTCTCTTTAAGTTTGGCCAGTCCCTGAATAAGATAATTGCCCACCGCCTTTACCTTTTCGGGGATATTACTATCGATAATGAATTTCAGGGTGGCGTAGCCCGCGGCGCAAGCCAAGGGGTTGCCGCCGAAGGTGGAGCCGTGTTCGCCGGGGGCGAAGACGGCCGCCTTATCCTTGGCTAAAATAGCCCCGATAGCCACGCCGCTGCCTAGCCCCTTAGCCAGCGTCATTATATCAGGTTCGACGCCGTATTGCTCGTAGGCGAAGAGGCTTCCCGTGCGGCCTATTCCTGTCTGAATCTCGTCCAGGATGAGCAGGACGCCCTTCTGGTCGCACCAGGCGCGCACCTCGGCCAGATAGCCCTCGGCAGGGAGGTTGACCCCACCCTCGCCCTGCACCGGTTCAATCATGACGGCGCAGGTGTGTTTGGTGGTCGCCGACTTGATGGCGCCGATGCTGTTGTATTTCACGTTGACGAAGCCGGTGGGGAGGGGGGGGAAAGGCTTTTGCATTTTCTCCTGGCCGGTGGCCGCCACCGTGGCCAGGGTGCGGCCGTGAAAGGAGCCCAGCGTGGTGATAATCTCGTAGGCGCCGTCCAGTTTTAATTGCCCGTAGCGGCGGACCAGCTTTATGGCCGCCTCGTTAGCCTCGGCGCCGCTGTTGCCGAAGAAGACCTTGTCCAGGCAGCTGTTTTCCACCAGAAGCTGGGCCAGTTGGAGCTGGGGGACGGTATAGAACTGGTTGGAGGTGTGGATGAGCAGCTGCGCCTGCTCGGTTATTGCCTTGACCACGGCGGGGTGGCAGTGCCCCAGGCTGTTGACCGCCCAGCCGCCGACAAAGTCGAGGTATTCCTTGCCTTCTTCATCCCAGACGCGCGCCCCTTTCCCCTTGACGATGGTCAGGGGCGTACGTTCGACGACTTGCATGAAGTATTTAGCTTCCAGCGCCGGCCAGTCGGTCATGTTTTTGTCTCCCGTTTTGAGAAAGCCATATTATACACCATCGTCAGCCAGATGCCTAATGACCCCGCGTCATTGCGAGCGAAGCGAAGCAATCCCTATGAGCGTAGCTGAGATTGCTTCGTCGCTACGCTCCTCGCAATGACATTTTCCTCTGTCACCCCGACTTTTCACTGTCACCCTGAGTCCTTCAATGGAAGGACGAAGGGTCTCCTGAGATTCTTCGGTCGCTGCGCTCCCTCAGAATGACACTAAATTCATTTCTTAATAACGGTGCCGCCGCCCTTGCCCTCGATTTCCTTAAGCAGGGCGTGCGGCTGCCTGCCGTCTATTATGATACACGCCGAAGCCGCCCCCGACAAGGCTCTGAGGCAGGCCTTGACCTTGGGAATCATCCCCCCCGAAGCCGTGCCCGAAGCCATCAGCGCCTCGGCTTCTTTGGTGGAGAGCTGGGGCACCAGCCTGCCCCGCTGGTCGCAGATGCCGACGACGTCGGTGAGGAAGATGAGCTTTTCGGCACCGATAGTGGCGGCAATCTCGCCGGCGACGACATCGGCGTTGATGTTGAGCACGCCGCGCATCCCCGGTTCTTTTTCCCCCGCATTATAGCTTACCGGAGCCACCACCGGCACATAGCCGCTTTTAAGCAACGCCTGGAGGGGGGCGGGGTTCACCTTTATCACCTCGCCGATATAGCCCAGCTCCTTTTGTTTAACCCTGCCCTGGATGAAAGCGCCGTCCACGCCGCTGATGCCCACCACCAGCCCGCCCAGGGCGTTGATGTCGGCCACGATTTCCTTGTTGACCACACCCGCCAGCACCGAGACCACTACCTCAAGGGTGGCTTCGTCGGTGACGCGCTCGCCATCAATGAACTTAGTGGCGATGCCGCGCTGCTCCAGCCATTCGGTTATCATCTTGCCGCCGCCGTGGACGACGACAACAGACCAGCCCTGCTGCTGGAGGGAGACGATGTCTTCCAGGGTGGTATCGTGGTTGCCCAGGGTGGCGCCGCCGAGCTTAACTACAATGACCTTGCCCATTTTTTAGCCCTTTATGTCATATACTGACTATTAATAGTGACATATTCCGGGGACAGGTCGCAACCCCAGGCAGTGGCTTTCCCCGAGCCGAGGTTGAGGTTGACGCTGAAGCTCACTTCCTTATCTTTGAGCAGCTTGATGACCGCCGCCTTATCGAAGGAGAGGGGTCTGCCCGATTTGACCACGGCTATCTTGCCGATAGAAAGGTCGAATTTTGACTCCTCTACCTCCACCCCGCTCCGCCCCACCGCCGCCATGATGCGCCCCCAGTTGGGGTCGGCGCCGTAGACCGCCGCCTTGACCAACGAGGAGCTGACCACAGCCTTAGCCGCCGCCCTTGCCTGCGAGGGGTCAGCGGCGCCGGTTACATTCATTTCGATGAGCCTGGTGGCGCCCTCGCCGTCGCTGGCGAGGCGCTTGGCTAGATGGATACAGAGCTGCTCCAGAGCTTTTTCGAAGGCGTCGTGGGGGACATTACCAGCCAGCCCGTTAGCCATCACCAGTACCATGTCGTTGGGGCTGGTATCGCCGTCCACCGAAATCATGTTGAACGAGGCGTCAACCGCATTTTTCAATGCCCTCTGGAGGAAGCCTTTTTCGAGGACGGCGTCGGTGGTGATAAAACAGAGCAGTGTGGCTAAATCGGGGTGAATCATACCCGAGCCCTTGGCGGCGCCGCCGATGGTGAACCCGGCCTTGCCGGCCTTTACCCTGACCGCCGCCTCCTTGGGGAAGCTATCGGTGGTCATTATTGCCCGGGCCAGCTGGTTGCCGCCGTCGCCGTCGAGGACAATGCGGTCAATGCCGACCCTTACCCTATCCATGGGCAGGGGGAAGCCGATGCCCCCCGTGCTGGCGACTAGAACGTCCTCGGGGGCTACGCCGATGCCCTCGCCGACCAGCTCTGCCGTCTCGGCAGCGTCAATAAGCCCCTGCTCGCCGACATAGGCGTTGGCGCAGCCGCTGTTGACCACCACCGCCCCGAATTTTCCCCGCTCCTCCAGTCGCTGCCGGGAGAGGAGGACGGGGGCGGCTTTAAGCTTACTGGTGGTGAAGAGCGCCACCGCCAGGCAGGGAGTCTCGGAAAAGAGAACGGCCAGGTCCAGCTTATCGGCGTCTCTCTGGTTTATTCCCGCGCTGGTGGCGCCAGCGAAAAAACCTTCGGGCGATGTCACCGTGCCCTGAGAAAGAAACTCAATCTCGGCGGCCATTATCCAAACTATACCACACTCCCTATGGGCAGGCAATGTAGTATAATGTAAAAACAGCCGAGCATTTTAGAGGGAGAAAGCCATGGAAGTTAAGGCAGTCTACTTTGAGAAACCGGGGATAGAGAACACCGAAACAACGCTTAAGCTCGCCAGAAAGCGGGCCGAGGAGCTGGGCATAAAGACGATAGTGGTCGCCTCGACGGTGGGCGATACCGCCGTCAGGGCTATGGATGTTTTTAAAGGGTTCAGGGTTATCGTGGTGACGCACGTTACCGGCATGCACCAGCCCGACGACCAGGAGTTCGCCGGGGAGAACAAGAAGATTGTCGAGGCCAAGGGGGGCATTGTCCTCACCACTACCCACGCCCTGGGGGGCTTGAGCAAGGCCATGCGCAAAAGGTACGACACCTTTGTTTTAGGCGAGGTAATCGCCGATGCCCTGCGCATCTTCGGGCAGGGAATAAAGGTGGTCTGCGAGATGGCGGCCATGGCCGCCGACTCGGGATTAGTGCGCACCGATGAGGATATTATCGCCGTGGCCGGCAGCGGGCGGGGCGCCGACACCGCCGTGGTGATGAAGCCGGCCCATACCCACGACTTCTTCGACCTCAAGATTAGAGAGATTCTCTGTAAGCCAAGGCTGTAGGCCAGTTACAAAAAGCGTCCCAGACCGTCCAGTAATGAGCGTCTTTGCCGTCCGCCGTAGCCAATATACCCACCATGGCGAAACAGCTGGAATTACAGCCCACGTCGGGCCTGCTCTCGGGCAGGTTGGCGAGCTGCTTTTCCTTGAAAAGCGGGCCGGAGGCGGTAACGATAACCCGGAACACCCCCACCAGATTGGGCGTTTGTATAATCTTGACCGGGTCATCTGAGCTGATGAAATCAGACCAGTTGCCGTCTTTCTCTTCGAGCTTCACCATCCATTTGGTGACATACTTCTCTGTTTCGTGCCGCGGCGATATATATGCCCAGAATTGAGCACCACCGCTGCCTTTGAACCTGGCCTTCATTTCTTTAGTGTCGTCCGGTGGTAGACTCATTCAACCTCCTTGTTTTCTCCAAGGCCGGATTCCCATTCTTTTCAGCCGAAAACTACGCCCAGAATATATAACATAATATAGACAGTTGTCAATAGTTATACTACCTATTTGACATATGGAGTTGTATTTTGTATAAAAATAGCCTCAGAAAAGCGGCCTCATCGGCACGAATAAAGACAAACGGCTTAAAGAGAGGTGTGGTAGAAGATCACAAGCGGTGGTAGAATTTGTAAAAGGCTAGAATCATCCCTGAGGCAATAAGGAGTCCCAAAATGAGTGAAATTCAAAAGCACATCAAGGCTCTGGAAGACAAAGACGCGTCCGTGCGCCAAGAGGCGGCTCAGGCTCTGAGGGGGATTGCCATCGCGGAATTTCGGTTCGGAGGGGATACCTCTGTCGTTCGTACTCTGATTGAGGTCTTGAAGAACAAAGACAGTCGTGTGCGCTTCATCGCTGTCTCGGCCTTGAACGATATCTACAGCCCAGGCTCCTATCGTGTCGAGGACAAAACTATTGATAAGTCCGCTCTGTCGGCTCTCATCAAGGCCCTTAAGGACAAGAGTGAGGACGTGCGCTGGACCGCTGCCGAGACCCTGGGTTACCTTAATGATAAGTCGGCTATCCCTGCTCTCCGCAAGGCACTTAAGGACAAAAATAACCTTGTGCGCTTGAGGGCGCGCGGCGCCTTAGAGCGCTTGCAGCCTTGGGACGCATTTAAGGGATAGATTTAAGGGGCTAACGCCCCTTTTACCCCCTTTGGACAGCCATAGCCATAAAAGTTGACAGGTGGGGTTATAATATAGGTGAAAAAGTAAATGGGAAGGAGGTGTGGTTATGGCCTATTACTCAAGGTTACAACGAGCAACCTATCACGAATACAGCAACTGTAGCGTCGGCAATAACATGGTGTACGGCAACCTGATAAAAGGCAGACCCAAGCCAGTCAAGGGGCGCGACGGTAAAATCAAGAAACCCAAATTGTGTAGAATCTGTGCCGGACTGCGCAAAAAAGGTCAGGGCATCCCCGGCATCCCGATACTTCCCAAGGTGCACGCAAGAGCTAAAGTCTTAGCCTATTACTCGAAGGAACGCCCCGAAATCTTTCATATTTGCCAGAATTGCTTTCTCGGCCAGAACATTGAACGCGCCCAACTGAGAAGAGGTAAACCCGCGCCAGTCAAGGGGCGCGGTGGTAAAATCAAGAAGCCCAGAGTTTGTAAAATCTGTGCCAGGCTGTGCAGGGCGGGAGATTGCATTCCCGGCGCTCCAATACCCGCCAGAATGGGCAAACCAAGGCTTCCAGCGAGCAAACCAACGCTTATAGTGAGCAAACCAAAGCGTAGAACCCCGGCAACCGCTGCCGCCGGCAAATAGATTTCAGGGGGCTAACACCCTCTAAAAAGTATGCGTCCCGTAGGCGAAGTGGGGCGTCATAAACTCGGGCGGGTACTTAAATCCCTGTTGCGCCAGCCGCACCATCTGCCTGCCCAGGTCGCGAGCCGCCTGCCTCCCCTTCTCCAGCTTGTTGACATCGCCCTTAGCCCCGCCGTAAGCGGCCACATAGTTGGCCGGAATTATGCGGTGAGTGACGAAATAAAAATAGAGGTCTTTGAGGGCATCGACAAGCCCGAGGCTGCCCCCGACGACGATGACACCCCCTATCTTATTGGCCAGGTTTCTCTCGGGGTGGCCCAATGGCAAGGTGCGGTCTATAAACGTCTTGGCCTGGCCGGTCATAGCGTAGAAATATATCGGCGTACCCAGGATGATGCCGTCGGCGGCTAAAAGCTTTTCGTACAGCTCCTGCATATCGTCCTTAATGTGGCACTGTCCCTCCTTCATACAAGTCCAGCAGCCGTCGCAGGGCTGGATGTTCTTGCCCGATACGCGGTAGAGCTCAACCTCGGCGCCGTCGGCTTTGGCCCCCTCAAGCGCCTCGTTAAGCATAATCTCGGTGTTGCCCTGCTTTCGGGGGCTACAGGAAACAGCTAAAATCTTCATCTCTTTTCCTTTCATAATTGTAATTACCCTTCTTTCGCCTTCTTCTGCAGCTCGTAGAGCTTGTTCAGGGCTTCGAGGGGGGTCAATGAGTTGATGTCCAGCTTCTCTAATTCGTCGAAGAGGGGGGACTTCTGACCCAGTAGCGGTAGCTGTTGGGCGGCGGTTTCCTTGCGGCGGCGTTTAACTAAAGCCTGCTGGCTGCCGTCCTCTAACTCGGTTAGGACCTCCTGGGCGCGGTGCACCACCGAGCGGGGCAGGCCAGCCAGCTTGGCCACGTGGATGCCGTAGCTCTTGTCGACGCCGCCGGGGACGATTTTATAGAGGAAGATGACCTCGCCTTTATCTTCGGCGACGGCGATATTGAAGTTCTTAACACGGGGCAGGAAGTTAGCTAATTCGACTAACTCGTGGTAGTGGGTGGCAAAAAGGGTTTTGGCGCCTAAGTTAGGGTAGGAGTGTATGTACTCGGCGACGGCGCGGGCGATGGAAAGCCCATCGTAAGTGGAGGTGCCGCGGCCGATTTCATCTAAAATAATCAAAGAGCGGGGGGTGGCGTTATTTAAAATATTGGCCGTTTCCACCATCTCCACCATAAAGGTGGACTGCCCCGCGGGCAGGTCTTCACGGGCGCCGATGCGGGTGAAGATTCGGTCCACCAAGCCGATGGTGGCCGCGGCGGCGGGGACGAAGCTGCCGATTTGAGCCAGAAGCACGATGAGGGCTACCTGCCTTAAATAGGTGGACTTGCCCGACATATTGGGACCGGTGAGGACAATAAGCTGGGCGTCGTCGTTAGATAGTTGAGTATCGTTGGGGACGAAGCTGCCCTCGTCCAAGGTTCTTTCCACAACGGGGTGGCGTCCCTCGGAAATATTTATTGCGTTTTCAGTGGTGAGGGTGGGGCGAACATAGCTGTAGCGCACGGCCACCTCAGCCAGAGCGGAAAAAGCGTCGATAGCGGCCAGGGCGCCCGCCGAGGCCGAGATGCGTTCAGCGCCAGCGCCGACCTGCTGGCATAATTGGCGGAAGAGCTGGGCTTCCAGTTCTGAAATCCTGTCCTGGGCGTTCAGGATTAAAGACTCGTACTCCTTTAGCTCCGGGGTGAAGAAGCGCTCGCCGTTGACCAGCGTCTGCTTGCGGATATATTCCTGGGGCACCTGAGATAAATTGGGCTTGGAGACCTCGATATAGTAGCCGAAGACCTTGTTGAAGCCGACCTTTAATGACTTTATGCCCGTCTTCTCGCGCTCTTTTCGCTCCAGGTCGGCCAGATATTGCTTGGCGTTTTTAGAGGATAGACGGAGGTTATCTAATTCTTCGGAGAAGCCGGGCTTTATAACGCCGCCCTCATCGAGAGCGCCCGGTGATTCGACAATGGCCTGCGAGATTAGCTCGACCACCTCAGGGCAGGCTTTTAGCTGGTCTTTGAGCCAGCTTATTGTCGTCAGCGTCTTCTGCATTTCGGGGACTAACTCCAGGCTGCGGCGGAGGGCGACCAGCTCGCGGGGGAGGGCGATGCCGCTCTTGATGCGGTTAATCAAGCGCTCGATATCGGCGACATCACCGAGCAAGGATGTAACATTGTGGCGGGGCAGTGTGTTCTCGGCGAACCAGGCGATGGCTTCCTGCCTTTTGTTCAGCTCTTTTATGTCAAGCAAAGGCTGCCCCAACCAGCGCCGTAAAAGCCGGCCCCCCATGGCCGTTTTGGTCAGGTCTATTATGGAAAGTAATGAGCCAGCGATAGTGCCAGAGCGGCTGGACTGGAAAAGCTCCAGGTTTCTTTGGGTCTGGACGTCCAGCGCCATAAAGTTTTCGGTGGAGTAGGTGGTGAGGCGGGTCAGCTGCCCCAGGACGCCTTTTTGCGTTTCCTGTATGTAGTGGATGATAGCGCCGGCGGCACTTATCGCCAGGGGCAAATGAGAGCAGCCGTAGCCATCTAAAGTTGCCGCGCCGAAGTGGTCGAGGATGGTCTGGCGGGCGACTTCTGTCTCGAACCAGTAGTCCTCAAGGCGGGTCAGCGAAGCCTTCAAGCCCAGTTCGGGCAGCTCGGCGCTCTCGGCGGCAATAATCTCGGAGGGCTTTAGTCTTTCCAGCTCGGGGATAAGGCGGTGGGGGGGAAGCTGGGCGGTGGCGAACTCGCTGGTGGTGATATCGATATATGCCAAGCCCACCCCCTCCCCTCCCCAGACCAGGCTGACAAGGTAGTTGTTGGACTTACTGTCGAGCAGGCTGGGCTCGACCACCGTGCCCGGTGTCACCAGGCGGACGACCTCGCGCTGTACCAGTCCCTTGGTCTCGCCGGGTTTGGTCAGCTGCTCGCAGATGGCCACTTTATAGCCGCGGCTGATGAGCCTGGCCAGGTAGTTTTCCAGGGCGTGATAGGGGATGCCGGCCATGGGCACCTTATGTCCCCTGCCCATATTTCTTGAGGTGAGGACAATCTCCAGCTCGCGGGAAGCCAGCTTGGCGTCTTCGTCGAAGGTCTCGTAGAAATCGCCCAGGCGGAAGAACACAATCGCCTGGGGGTATTGTTGCTTGATTTTGAGGTACTGGCGGCGGATGGGTGTCGAGCCCTCTTTCATATAGGTTATTCTACTAGAATTTCGGGCTAAAAAGAAGGGGTATTTACCCCTCCCCCCAGCTGTTTTTCCCACACCAAATCCCACACCACCTTTGTTATCGAACGTTGTTTTGACCCACCCTACCCACCCACAAAGGTCTTACAAAGGGGGCTTCGCCCCCTTAGCAACCCCCAAAATAAGGAGGATATATAAGGGGTACCACCCTTATAGGGTGGGTATTGGGTGGGAAGAAAAACCTGGGGTGGTACACTAAATGGAAATCCCTAGACTAACCCCTTTTTGCGGAAGTAGTGGATGTAGCCGCTGACGTTGCTCATAAGCTCGTATTCATCAAGGGGGGTTTTGAGATTCTCGGTGAGGTAGTCGCCGATATTTTTTATGATTGTTTCGTCGCTCTTGCCTGCCTTCAGGTCACTTAAGATTAAATCGCCGACCAGTCTGGTGTTGGCTACCGCTTTGTCGATGAGCTTTTCCGGCTCTTTGGCGACGGTGCCGTGGGAGTAGAAGAGGAGTCTGGGCTTTAATGCCTTCAGCTTTTTCATGTCTCTGAGGTAGAGCTCCAGGTCGAAGCTGGGTGGCGCCACGGCGGGGAGGGGGGGATAGCCGGGGCCGTAGATTAAGCCCAGAGACTCGCCGCAGAAAAGCCCCTTCGTCTTGGTGTCGAAGATGGCGATATGGTGGGCGGCGTGGCCGGGGGTATGTATAATGAGCAGCTCGCGGCTGCCCAGTTTAAGCCTATCGCCATCCCGAACCAGCCTTAAGCGCGATTCGGGCACCGGCATGATGGGGCCGTAGGTCTTTTCGAAGTCGTCGCCGAAAGCCATCTTGGTGCTCTCAATCAGCCGCGAGGGCTCGACCATGTGCTTCGCCCCCTGGCGGTTGAGCACTATTTGAGTCTGGGGAAAGACTTCAGCCAGCCTACCCGAGCCGCCGGCGTGGTCGAGGTGGATGTGGGTGGGTATGATATATTCGGGCTTTGAGATTCCCAGTTCCTCAGCGGCTTTCTGAATATCGGGGACGAGCACGGCGGGGCCGGGCTCGATGATGGCGCCGGCGCCGTCCCTGATGAAATAGACGGCAAAGGGTGCATTGATACCGGCAATCCGCCCTTCCAGGCGGTAGATTTCTTCGGCAAGTTGTTCAAGTTTAGCCACAATTAGAGTTAATTTTA
>Ga0315545_1001210_pt1 | contig 25809 bp, 22 predicted proteins | sample SalMarSW160210MG_FD_203096 | JGI IMG/M metagenome (GOLD analysis project Ga0315545, IMG submission 203096) | Salt marsh sediment microbial communities from the Plum Island Ecosystem LTER, Massachusetts, United States - Salt Marsh Sediment SW1602-10 ...
GATTGAGCTTGAAATCGGGCGGCTGCACATGTACCGGGTGGCTATGGTCATGGACGAGGGGCGCGCCCCCAACTGGGAGTCTTCGATGTCCAAGGCCTACGGCACCGCCTTCGAACAGCGCCTGGCCAGTGCCGCCATCGAGATTACGGGGCTCTACGGACAGCTTTCGCCCCAGTCTAAGTGGGCGCCGATGCACGGCATGGCCTATCATTCCTACCTGTCCTCAAAGGGCTACAGCCTTCAGGCGGGCAGCTCGGAGGTCCTCAAGAACATTCTGGCTCTAAGAAAGCTGGAGTTACCCAGTCAGTAATCGTTTAGCGGATTTTATAGGAGGCAACGAAATGCATTTAGCTCTCTCTGAAGAACAGGAAATGTTAAGGACAATGGCGCGCGATTTCCTGAGCGATAAGCTGCCCAAGGCGACGGTCAAGGAGATGGAGGAGAGTGAGGCGGGCTATTCGCCGGAATTATGGAAAGAGCTGGCCGGGCTTGGGTGGATGGGGCTGGCCTTCCCCGAGAAATACGGCGGCAGCGGTATGAGCTTCCTCGATTTGGCTATACTACTCGAGGAGATGGGGCGGGCCTGCCTGCCGGGACCATATTTCTCTTCGGTGGTTCTTAGCGGCTTTACCATTCTTGATATCGGCAGCGAGGAGCAGAAAGCGGAGTACCTGCCCAAGATAGCCAGCGGCGAAAAAGTATTCACTCTGGCTTTGACCGAGCCCAGCGCCAGTTATGACGCCGACGGCATCGAGACCAAAGCCGTCGCCGAGGGCGATAGCTATGTTATCAGCGGCACCAAGCTCTTCGTCCCCGACGCCAACGTGGCCGACTATATGCTGGTAGTGGCTAAGACCGAAAAGGGCTTTACTATCTTTATCGTTGACGCCAAGAGCGCCGGCATAAGCCATACGGTACTAAAGACAATCGCCGAGGACAAGCTCTGCGAGGTGGTCTTCGACAAGGTAAAGGTGCCCAAGGATAATATACTGGGCGAGGCGGATAAAGGCTGGCCAGAGGTGGAGAGGATAATCCAGCGGGGGGCGGTGGCTAAGTGCTGCGAGATGGTGGGCTGCATTCAGCAGGCACTGGATATGACCGTGGAGTACGCTAAAGATAGAAAGCAGTACGGCCGACCCATCGGCAGCTTCCAGGTTATTCAGCACTATTGCGCCGACATGGTCACTGACGTCGAAGGCTCGCGGCTCTCCGCCTACAAGGTCGCCTGGATGCTCAGCGAGGGGCTGCCCTGCACGGAGGAGGTCGCCATCGCCAAGGCCTGGGCGGGAGAAGCCTGCCAGCGTGTCATGGCTCTAGCCCACCAGATTCACGGGGCTATCGGCGTGACCATAGACCACGATTTGCAGTACTACACACGGCGGGCCAAGGCAGCCGAGGTAACCTTTGGCGACGCCAAATTCTACCGCGAGGTGGTGGCTAAGGAGATGGGACTTTAATCTAGAGCTCTTTCAGCCTGGCCAGGACCTCTTCTATAGTTGCCCCGGCGGTGGAAGCGCCCGAGGTTACGCCTATATTCTCCTTTCCCTCAAACCATTCCGGCTTGATGTCTTTGGCTGTCTCCACCAGGTGGGTCTCGGTAACCGCCGAGCAGAGCTCGGCCAGGCGGTTGGTGTTGGCGCTGCCCCTGCCCCCGATGACCAGCATCAGGTCGACCCTTCCCGCCAGCTCCAGCGCCTGCGATTGCCGTTTCCTGAGGTCGTGGCAGATGGTATCGATAACGCGCAGCTCGGAGTCGCGGCTAAAGGCGCCGTCGATGAGCTTTTTGACGAATTTTACGAAGTCGGCGGGTATCTGGGTGGTCTGGGAGAGGACGCCGATGCGGCGGGGTAGAGGCTCCAGCGCTATGATAGTCTTTTCGTCGAGGGTAGCCACCCCTTTACCCTCCGCCCAGCCGAGGACGCCCTTAACCTCGGTGTGGTCGGCATCGCCGTAGATAACTACCAGGAAACCGGCTTTAGATAGGCGGCGGGCGGCGGTCTGGAGGCGGTGAACGAAGGGGCAGGTGGTATCAACGATATCGATTTTACGCGCCTTAATCTTCTCCTCTATTTCGGGGGCGACGCCGTGGGAGCTGATAGCCACCGCCTTGCCTCTGATGTCATTGATGTCTTTGGCCACCTTGACGCCGATGCCAGCCAACCTCTGCAAAACCTGCTGGTTGTGCACCACCGCCCCTAAAGTTTCCACCCCACCCCGTTCAGCGCAGACCTTCTCCAGAATATCGACGGCGCGCTTGACGCCGAAGCAAAAGCCAATCTCCTTGGTCTTTTCAATCTTCACTTTGCCCACCATAGACCCCGCGGTACTCGGGGGGTAAAAGCTCGGCGACGCGCCGCATAATGAGCTCGGTGTTTTCGGTTAGCTCCTCTCTGGTCAGCTTGCTGCCCGCCTTGGGCAGTGAGAAGGTTTTGCCAATATTGACCGTTATGCGGGGGCGGCGGAATAGCCACAGCCCTTTCAGCCTTTCCGTACCGAAGATGCCCATGGGCAGGACGGGCACAGCCTGGCGGCTGGCGATGAGCGCCGAGCCGGGGAAAGCCCGCTGGAGTTGAGACCTGGGGCTGCGGGTTGCCTCGGGGAACATCACCAGCGCCCGTCCCTCCGCCAGCGCCTTTTCCGAACGGCGTATCGCCTCCCTGTCCAGCCGGCCCCGGTGCACCGGGAAGGCGCCCAGGCTGCTCAGAAAATAAGCCAGGGGGCGGAAACGGAAGAGCTCTTCCTTGGCCATAAAGACGACCTGCCGGCCTAGGCTGACGCCGAGCAGGGGCGGATCGTTGAAATTGAGGTGGTTGGACACTACCAGCAGCGCGCCCTTGCGGGGCACGTTTTCCCTGCCCTTGACCCGCCAGCGGGTAAAGAGCCTGAAGAACGCCCCGACAATTAGTTTGCCGATAATATAGAGACAGTACAAACGATAACCCCGATAATATGTCAATCAATTATAACCCCAGCTTGTGGCAAAGACAACGCCTGCATTTCCCCCCACCTTGTTTAAATGAGTTAAACTCCTTATTTGAGGGTCTCTGCCCCACCCTCGGGTCTTTTTACCCACACCTGCCCACCCACAAATGTCTTTTCCAAGGGGGCTTCGCCCCCTTTAGACCCCCTAAAATATACGCAGGCTAACGCCCTTCTGGGGTGTGTAAGAGGGGCGTAGCCCCTCTTAATTCCTTAAAAGGGCGGTGGGCGGGAATAGATAAAATCGGGGTGGGGGAAAAACCCCTAATAAGGGGCTAATAGGGGTCTAACCCCTGTAGGGTGGGCAGGCCTGCCTGCGCGTAGCCCCGCCTACCAAAGCCTTGTGCGGCGGGCAGGCGCTTCGGCGAAGGCGGGGTGGGACAATAAGACGTTCGCTGACAGAGTGGGGTTGGGGGGAGAGAAAGACCTCGGGGAGAGATTGCTTCGCTCCGCTCGCAATGACAGGGGAGTTTTGGAAAAGGTCTTGATTAAAGCTGTTCTTTGCTTCATAATAGCCAGACAGATATGAAGAAGCTGACCATCGGCAAGCTGCGGGGCCTTCAGGAGCTGGCCAATAATGACGGCGTCTTTAACATATGCGCCATGGACCACCGCCGCTCCATGATGCGCATAATGGAGGGAGGACATGTTGTCGAAGGTAGCACCAGCTACGAGGAAATGGCCCGGCGCAAGCTGGAGCTCTGCACCCACCTCGCCCCCCACGCCAGCGCCGTCCTGCTCGACCCCCTCTTCGGGGCGGCGCAGTCAATCAGCCACGGCGCTTTGCCCAAGAGCACCGGGCTGCTGGTCAGCCTGGAAGCCTCGGGCTATTCGGGCCCCTCGGAATTCCGCATGAGCGAGCTGGAGGAGGGGTGGAGCGTGGAGAAGATTAAGCGGATGGGCGCCTCGGCGGTCAAGTTCCTTATCTACTACCGCCCCGACCTCATCGAGCTGGCCAACAAGCTGATGGAGCTGGTGGAGGTGGTGGGACAGGAATGTCAGAACCATGACATCCCCCTCGTTATCGAGCCTTTGAGCTACCCGCTGGGCGAGGAGGCAAAAAACCCGGCCCAGTTCGCCGCCGCCAAGGAGCAACTGGTGCCCAAGACTGCCGGGCACATCACCACCCTGCCCGTGGATATGCTCAAGTCCGAGTTCCCCAGCGACCTGCGCTACAACCAGGACAAGGGCAAGCTCATCGAAATCTGCCAGAAACTGGACAAGGCATCACAGGTGCCCTGGGTGGTCTTGAGCGCCGGGGTAAGCTTCGATATCTTCTGCCAGCAGGTGGAAATCGCTTGCCAAGCCGGCGCCTCGGGCTTTCTGGCGGGGAGGGCTATCTGGCAGGAGGCAATGAACATCGATGACCCCAAGGAAAGGGCCAAGATGCTCAAGACGCTGGGGGCGGATAGGTTAAAGAAACTTACCGAGATAGCCGCCAAACACGCCGTGCCCTGGTATAAGAAGCTGGGACTCGCCCACGACAAGCTGGCCGAAACCGCCGAAGGATGGTACCAGCGATACTGAGATGAAAAACGCCCTGATTTCCACCATAACCCTTAACCCCAGCCTCGACCAGTACCTCACCGTGGACGGGCTGGTGGTGGACGGCCCCAACCGCTGGTCGCGGCTGCACCGCTACGCGGGGGGGAAGGGTATAGATGTCTCGCGGGCTATCCACGAGATGGGGGGACGGACTATCGCCTACGGCTTCATCGGCGGCACGGTGGGGCGGGCGGTGGAGATATTCCTCGATGAGGAAGGGGTGCCCTTCAGCTTTACCCCCATCAAGGGGGAGACCCGGACCAACTTTATTATCACCGACAGCCAGACCAACCACCAGACTAGAATCGATGCCCCCGGTCCCCACATCACCAAGGACGAGTTCGCCCGCTTCCGGCGCAAGATGCAGCGCATCCGCCCCAGCCCCGATTTAATCGTGATGGGGGGCAGCGTCCCCCCCGGCATCCCCAACAATGTCTATTACTCCATAACCAAGGAGGCTAAAGGCTTCGGGGTGAGGACTATCCTGGACGCCGACGGCCAGTGGCTGGCCGAGGGGGTCAAAGCCGAGCCCTACCTGATTAAACCCAACGTGCGGGAGGCGGCGGAACTGCTCAAAAGGGAGCTGCCCGACGAAGCCGCCATCATCAAGGCGGCCCGCGACATCGTCGAGATGGGCGTGGAGATAGTCGTTATCTCGCGGGGCAGGGACGGCATTATCGCCGCCACCAAGGACACGGTGCTCAAGGCAGTGCCGCCCGAGGTAAAGGCAAAAAGCGCCGTGGGCGCCGGCGATTGCACCATCGCCGGGCTTGCCCTGAAGCTGGCCGGCGAAGAGCCGCTGACCAGAGCCTGCCGGCTGGCGGTAGCCCTGGGGACGGCCGCCGTTTTGACCCCGGGCACGGAGCTGGCCCGCCGCGCCGACGTGGAAGACCTGCTGCCGCAGATTAAGGTGCAGAACATAACCAGACAGCTGACCAAGACAATCTCTGCCAGCACCAAGCCCAAATGAAGCTAAAGGCTGGCGGTTTGACTTCGCCCACCCGTTTTGATATGCTCTATTAAAATTGAATAGCTAGTGGGGTGCCCGAGCGAGAGCGAGGGCTTAAATGGAAGGCAAGAGCGGTGAGAATCCGCCACAGTCCCGCCTGCTGTAATTGAGGTAAGCCTCATAAGTCAGAACACCAGCCCACGGTTCCATTCGCCTCCGCGGAAAAGGGGGGCAGATTACCCGAGAGCAATCCCCTTGTCCAGCAGACGAGGGGATTTTTTTATCAAATAAAGGTTTATAGATTGAAACGCCGCAACAAGGTATTAGTTCTATCGCTGCTGGGGGTCTGCCTCATCGCTGCCCTGTTCATAGCCAGCGCCTTCGGCGCCGTGTCTATCTCCCTACCTGATATCGGCAAGATGGTGCTCAACAAGACAGCCATCTTCGACTTCCCTACAACCTGGGCGGCCGCCGAGGAAACGATAATCTTCCAGATAAGGCTGCCCCGCGTCATCGGCGGGGCGCTGGTGGGCATGGCGCTGGCCACGGCGGGGGTGCTCTTCCAGGGGCTTTTACGCAACCCCATGGCCGACCCTTACATCATTGGCACCTCGGCGGGAGCCGCCCTGGGGGCGACCATCGCCATGCTCCTGCCCGTAAGCCTGGCTTTCCTGGGCTTCGGGCTGGTGCCGGTAGCCGCCTTTATCGGTGCCGTGGGCACGGTCTTCCTGGTCTATAACCTGGCGCGGGTTGGGGGCAAGACGCCCATAATCAGCATGCTGCTGGCGGGGGTGGTGGTCAGCGCGCTGATGGCGGCCATTATGGCGCTGCTGATAACGATAAGCGACCGCCTGAACCTGAGCCTGCACTCGGTCTATTCCTACTTGCTGGGGCACATCTCGGTTACCGGCTGGGAGCAGCTGGCCGTTATCGCCCCGCTGGTTGTCGGGGGAGTTATCTTCGCCCGCTTTTTCTCCTTTCACCTCAACGCCCTGTCGCTGGGGGAGGAGGGGGCGGCTTATGTCGGGGTGAACGTGGAGAGGGACAAGGTTATTATTCTGGTATTAGGCTCATTACTCACCGCCGCCGCCGTCTCCATCAGCGGCTTGATTGGCTTTGTCGGGCTGGTGGTGCCCCACGCCATGCGCCTAAGCCTGGGTCCCGACCACCGCCTGCTCCTGCCGGCGGCGGCGCTGGGCGGGGGTGCCTTTGTTATCATCGCCGACCTCTTAGCCCGCACCATCATGGCCCCGGCCGAGATTCCGGTGGGGGTGATTACGGCCATTGTCGGTGCGCCCTTCTTCCTCTACCTGCTGCGGCGCACCAGGAAGGAGTACGCTTTCTGATGATTGGACTGGAGATTAACGGGGTTGACTTTTCCTACTTCGACGGGCTGGTCTTGGAGGATATCAACCTTTCCGTCAAGGCGGGGGAGATGGTGGGGCTTTTGGGGCCCAACGGCTCGGGCAAGACCACGCTGATTAAGCTGGCCAGCGGCATCTTAAAGCCCAAACGCGGTGAAATCAGGCTCGACGGAAACAGCATAACAAACCTGAGCCGAAGGTTCATCGCCAGCAACGTGGCTGTGGTGCCGCAGCAGTTCCACATACCCTTCGCCTTTACCGCCAGCGAGGTGGTCATGCTGGGGCGGACTCCTTTCTTCAGAGCCCTGGCCGATGAGAGCGAAGACGACCGCCAGGTGGTCGATAATTCTCTAGAGCTGGTGGGCATCGATGAGCTGGCCGAGCGCCGCTTCGACGAGCTCAGCGGCGGGGAGAGGCAGAAGGTGATTTTAGCTATGGCGCTGGCGCAGCAGCCCAGGCTGCTTTTGTTAGACGAGCCTACCGTGCACCTGGACATCGCCCACCAGATGGAGATAGTGGAGCTGGTGCGGGGGCTTAATATGGAGCGGGGGCTGACCGTTATTGCCGCCATGCACGACCTGAACCTAGCGGCGCTCTACTTCGACAGATTAGTCCTGCTCAAAGAGGGGAGGGTCTGGGCCGATGGCACGCCGCAGGAGGTTTTGACCGAGACGGGAATCAGCCAGGTCTTTGCCGCCTCAGTTAGAGTTGAAGTGCACCCGCTGACGGGGACACCCCACATCGTGGTTATGCCCAGGGTAAAGGCTAACAGACCACCATAGACAGGACTAAAACTAAAAGCTATAATCCCCTGTAGCCATGGATTCCGAGGTTAAACTCAGCGTTCTCTTCACCGTCGAGGAGATAGCCGCCACTGTCAAGCGCCTGGCGGATGAAATCAGGCGGGACTACCTTGATAAAAACCCCGTATTGATAGGCGTCCTAAAGGGCTCTTTCGTCTTTTTAGCCGACCTAGTACGCCAGCTGAACTTCCCCTTACAGATAGAGTTCGCCCAGCTCTCCAGCTACGGCCACGACAGGGAGAGCGCCGGCAAAATCAAGGTGGTCAAGGACATCAAGGGCGATATTAAGGGGCGGCACGTGCTGGTCGTCGAGGATATTATCGACACCGGCCTCACCGCCGACTTTCTCTTAAAGCATCTAAAAAAGAAGCAGCCCGCCTCGCTGAAGCTCTGCTCGCTTACCGACAAGCCCTCGCGGACACAGGTCAAGATTGATATCGACTATCTGGGTATGACCGTCCCCGACAAGTTTATCGTCGGCTACGGCATCGACTGGGACGAAAAGTTCCGCTACCTGCCCGACATATGCACCATAGAGGACGAGGAATGATGGCGGCCAAGCTAATCTCGGTGGCTAAAGGCGAGCTGCCCGCCGACCTGCTTTTAGCCAACGCCAGAATTGTCAACGTCTTTACCGGTAAGATTGAAGAGAGCAACATCGCCCTCTACGGCGATAGGATTGCCGGCATTGGCGACTATCAGGCCAAAGAGGTGGTGGACGTGGGGGGGAGGCACATTACCCCCGGTCTTATCAACGGGCACATTCACCCCGAAAGCTCCATGTTGGATATCGGGCAGTACGCCCGCGCCGTGGTGCCTCACGGCACCACAACATTGATTACCGACCTCCACGAGATTGCCAACGTGGGCGGGGTGGCCGGGATAAAATATATTCTGGAGCGCGCCCGCCGCCTACCCTTTAACCTTTTTTTGATGGCGCCCTCCTGCGTGCCGGCGACTAATCTTGAGAGCTCAGGGGCAACGCTCGGTCCCGAGGAGATTAAGCAGATCCTGAACTGGCCGGAGTGCCTGGGGCTGGGGGAGGTAATGAACTTCCCCGGGGTCATTAGCGGCGACGAGGCGGTGTTAAAGAAAATCGAATACGCCCAGGGCAAGATAATTGACGGGCATGCCCCGGGCTTGAGCGGCAAGGAGCTTAGTGCCTATATCGCCGCCGGTATCCATTCCGACCATGAGTGCGTTTCGCTTGAAGAGGCCAAAGAGAAGCTGGAGAAGGGCATGTATATCATGCTCAGGGAAGGCTCCTCGGAGAAGAACCTGGAGGCGCTGCTGCCCCTGGTAAATGATAAAACCTGGCAACGGTGTATGTTCGTCGTTGACGACCGCACCGCCGCCGACCTGCTTAAAGACGGCGACATCGACGCCGTGGTGCGCAAAGCAATACGACTGGGGCTCGACCCGGTGCGCGCCATCCAGCTAGCCACCATCAATACGGCGGGCTATTTCCGCCGGGAGGGGCTGGGGGGCATCGCCCCCGGCTATTTCGCCGACCTCATTGTGCTCGGCGACCTGAAAAAACTAGAGATTGACATGGTGTTTTTTAAGGGGAAAATGGTGGCAAAAGAAGGCAAGCCACTATTTTCAGCACCCCAGGCCGCCGACAAAAGCCTGTCCGACAGCGTCAACATCAAGCCTTTTGGTATTGAAAGATTAAGGCTAAAGCCTTCGGGGAAAGCCGAGCCTATCATCGAGGTCGTCCCCGGGCAGATAATCACCAAAAAGCGATTGGAGAAAATAAGCTCTATCCCCAACATAGAAAAGGACATCCTGAAGCTGGCGGTGGTGGAGAGGCACAAGGCCACGGGGAATATCGGGGTGGGGCTGGTAAAGGGCTTCGGCTTAAAGCGGGGGGCGCTGGCTTCCTCCATCGCCCACGATTCTCACAATATCATCGCCGTCGGCACCAATGACGAAGATATATTTATTGCCATAAAAGAGATTGAACGGTTGCACGGCGGGCTGGTGGCGGTGGGGGGCGGTAAGGTTATAGCCAGTTTAGCTCTGCCCGTGGCCGGGCTGCTCTCCGACGAGCCGCTGGAGAATGTGGTGAGCAAGCTGGAGAAATTGGAGAAAACCGCCGCCGAAATGGGGGCCAGGCTGCCTTCGCCCTTCGCCACGCTATCCTTTCTGGCGCTGCCGGTAATACCCGAAATCAGGCTCACCGACCGGGGGGTGGTGGAGCTATAAAAAGTCTAGTAGTCTAATAAATAGTTCAGCATGGAAACCCTTTTATAGCTCGTTACCGTTCTCGTCTTTACGACCGTCAGCTCTACGGGGACATATTCGTACTCGGTGAACTCGCCGTACTCTATTACCTCTCGATATCTGGTAACCTCTTCTTCTCTATATGTCGGATTGAGCTTCTGGGGAGCCGTAACGGAATAGCTGAAGGAATACAGGGTCTCCAAAGGTTTCCCAAAATAATAGGCTATGACCTTTCCCGTCATACCGGCTTCTATATTTTTCGACCCGTATATGGTGGTGGTCAGGTTGCCACGTAAAGTTATCAGGAACTCCACGGTAAAAACGCCGCCCACTTCGTCTGTGTTCTGGATATCCAACTCAACGCTGCAGGCCAGGCTGCCGTCAGACTCAATATAGTTGTAACCCTGTCCACTAATTACGGAATAGTCAATGGGGATATATTTCTCGCAGGGCTCCTCTTCACAATAGGCTTCGATGGCGGTATAGGGCTCAAGAACAGTATGAGGTCCCTCCACAGTATGGATTTCCTGGACATAGTAGGTCTCCGTAGCCTGATAGCTTTCTTCAACCTGGTAAGAGACCCGCATAATAGGCACGAAAGAGAAAACGAGTAGCAGGACTACCACGGCGGCTATGACTATAGCCAAAGCCTTCCCGCTCTTGGACAGCTCCTTCCATTTTTTGTTTTTGGCCAACTTCTTCCCCATATCTTTCACCTCATTAGTATGATGATATTCTTATTTGCCAACAGGTGTCAAGAAACTACAATAGTGTTAAGCAATATGCTAAACTATTAACTGACTTTCATATGGGGAAGTGTCGGAATTGGCAGACGAGCATGATTTAGGATCATGTGCCGCAAGGCGTGGGGGTTCAAATCCCCCCTTCCCCAGTTAAGAGGAGAAAGATGGACGAGCTATCCGTATTCAAGAAGTTTAACTTCGAGCGGCCCCCGGTAGGCATTAAGTACCTGCTCAACAAACCCAAGGGCATAAGGAAGCTGGATAAAACCTTAGCTTTCTGCGAGATGCTTCCCGAAGCCCAGAAGGGCTCCCCCTTCTACGCCACCAAGGAGGACTTTGAGTGCGTGGGGCCGCTGGTGCTGGGTATGGAGGAGCCCAATCCCGTCTTCGAGAGCGGGCAGCTGGGCGCCCCGCTGGGGCTCTTTAAGGAGGCGCGCGCCAACCGCCGCATCTATCCCCCCGTCCCCCGACTGGGGAGGGGCACCTGCCGCTATGTCGTCTTTGCCCCGCTGGACAAGATGTCTTTCGAGCCCGATGTATTGGTGGTCACCGCCGACCCGACCCAGGCCGAAATCCTGCTCCGGGCGCATAGCTTTACCACGGGTAAGACCTGGAAGGCTCAGGGGTCGACCGTAATCGGCTGCGCCTGGCTCTTCATCGAGCCCTACCTCACCGGTGAGCTGAACTTTACCGTCACCAACCTGAGTTCAGGCTGGAACTCAAGGCAGGTGCTGCCCAAGGGGCTGATAATTATGACCATCCCCTACGACCTGCTGCCCATGATAGCGGAGAACCTGAAGGAGATGGAGTGGGTGCCTTCCGACTACGTTGAAGGCAGAGACGCCCACAATAAGCGCTTCCAGGAAGTAGCCGAAGCCGCCATCAAGGACTATAATGCCAGTGGCTAAAGCCGAGGATAGATGAAAATAGCTAACTATACTGACACCAAGCCCACAAAAGAACTCCCCGGGGTATTAAAGCGAGAGGTCATCACCGCCCGGGACGGTGCCCCCAACTTCTGCATGCGTGTCTTCGAGGTCGAGCCGGGCAGCTCCACCCCCGACCACTCCCACCCCTGGGAGCACGAGGTATTCGTTCTTTCCGGTAGCGGGGTGGTGAGGGGAAAAGAAGACGAGACCGAGATTAGCCCAGGCAGCATCGTCTTTATCGCCCCCGATGAGCAACACTGCTTCATCAATACGGGCAACAAGGTGCTCCGCTTCATCTGCCTCATCCCGATTCAGGAGTAGTCGGAAAGCAGTTTAGGCCACTTTTTACAAACTCGTCGCAAAGGTACTTGACAAAAGTCCAAAATAGTGGTATAGTAATAGGTTGTTATTATCATGCCTCTCCAATTTTCTCTTGCCAAGCCTCTGGGCTAACCACAGATATAACCTTTGGTTAAGCTGCTACGTGATAGATTTGGCCGCTTTATAGCTATTGGGCAGAGCAGAAACGAATTATATGCCAACAGAAAAAATAGAGCAGAAGGTGCCTCCCATCCCACGGAAGTCCTACGCCAGCCTGCCCCAGATTCTTGAGGTACCTAATTTAATTCAGGTCCAGACCGATTCCTTCCGCTGGTTCCAGGAGAAGGGGCTGCGCCAGTCGCTGGAGGAAATATCCCCTATTGAGGATTTCACCGGCAACCGCCTGGCGCTCAGCTTCGTCGACTACGAATTCCGCGAACCCCATTATACCGAGGCGGAGTGCCGCCAGAAGGACATGACCTATTCGGCTCCGCTTTATGTCAGGACGCAACTACTGGTCAAGGAAACCGGCGAAATCAAGGAGCAGGACCTCTTTTTCGGCGATATCCCCTTGATGACGGCCAAGGGCACCTTTATCACCAGCGGCGCCGAGAGGGTAGCCGTAAGCCAGCTGCTGCGCTCGCCGGGCGTCTATTTCACCCTGGAAGAGGACGCCACCAGCGGCCGTTCCCTCTGCCACGCCAAGCTGATTCCCTCCCGCGGTGCCTGGCTGGAGTTCGAGACGAGCAACCGTGACGTCATCTCGGCCAAGATTAACGGCAAGCGCAAGATTCCCATCACCACCCTGATGCGGGCTATCGGCTACAGCGATGCGGATAAGCTGCGCGACATGTTCGCCGGCGAGGACAATTCCCCCGACCACCAGTTTATCAAGGCGACTATGGAGCGCGAGCCGGCGGTCAAGGACGAGCCCGAAGCCCTGCTCGATATCTATCGAAAGCTGCGCCCGGGCGACCCGCCCAATATCGATAACGCCAAAAAGCTGATAAAGAACCTCTTCTTCGACCCCCTGCGCTACGACCTGGGGGAGGTGGGGCGCTATAAGCTCAACAAGCGCCTGAAGCTCGAGATTGAGGAAGGCACCCGCGCCCTGACCAAAGAAGACATCGTCGAGATAGTAAGACACATCATCATGATTAATAACGGCTTCGATAGCCCCGACGATATCGACCACCTGGGCAATCGGCGGGTGCGCACCGTGGGCGAGCTGATTCAGAACCAGTTCCGCATCGGACTCCTCAGGCTGCAACGGGTGGTCAGGGAGAGAATGAGTATCATCGGCGCCGATGCCGCTACCCCCAGCGTCCTGGTCAACATCCGCCCGGTGGTGGCGGCGGTGAGGGAGTTCTTTGGGGGCTCGCAGCTATCGCAGTTTATGGACCAGACCAACCCCTTAGCCGAGCTGACCCATAAGCGCCGCCTTTCGGCAATGGGGCCGGGGGGCTTATCCCGAGAGCGAGCCGGCTTTGAGGTCCGCGACGTGCACTTTTCCCACTACGGTAGAATCTGCCCTATCGAGACGCCGGAGGGGCCCAATATCGGCCTTATCGGCTCTCTGGCTACCTACGGGCGGATTAACCAGTACGGCTTTATCGAGACGCCCTACCGCCGCGTAATCAGCGAGCTGGAAAACAGCTCCGAGGCTTTAGTGGGGCGGACGACACGGGAAGCGGTGACCAACGCCAAGGGCACCACCGTGGTCAAAGCCAGGACGGTCATCACGGATACTATAGCCGCCAAGCTGGCTAAGCTATCAGCAAGAAAGATTCAGGTTGTCCCCTTTGTCTCCGACGAGGTCAGCTACATGACCGCCGATAAAGAGGACGAGTATATTATCGCCCAGGCCAACGCCCGCCTCGACGAGAAGAACCAGTTCGTCGATGAGAGGATTGAAGCCAGGCTGGGCGACCGCTACATGCTGGAAACCCCGGAAAACATAGAGTATATCGACGTATCACCCAAGCAGATTGTCAGCGTTGCCACCGCCCTGATACCCTTCCTGGAGCACAACGACGCCAACCGCGCCCTGATGGGCTCCAACATGCAGCGGCAGGCAGTGCCTTTGCTCCGGCCCGAGGCGCCGATGGTTTCCACGGGTATGGAAATAGAGGTGGCCAAGCACAGCGGGCAGGTGCTCTTCGCCCGGAGCCCCGGCGTGGTGAGCTCCGTAACCAGTTCCCAGATTGTGGTCACCAACGACAACAGTGAAAATGACGTCTACCCGCTGATGAAGTTCGTCCGCACCAACCAGGGTACCTGCATCAACCAGAAGTCTATAGTGAGCCAGGGCGAGCGGGTGGAGGCGGGGCAGGTCCTGGCCGATAGCTCCGCCACCGAATACGGTGAGCTGGCCCTGGGGCAAAATGTGACCTGCGCCTTTATGAGCTGGGAAGGCTACAACTTTGAGGACGCTATTATCATCAGCAACCGGCTGGTAGAGCAGGACAAGTTCGCCTCGATTCACATCGAGAAACACGAGGTGGAAGCCCGCGATACCAAGCTGGGCCCCGAGGAGATTACCCGCGATATACCCAATGTCGGCGAAGAGAGCCTGCGCGAGCTGGACGACGAAGGCATCGTGCGGGTGGGGGCCGAGGTGGGGCCCGACGATATACTGGTGGGTAAGATTACCCCCAAGGGCGAAACCGAGCTCTCGGCGGAGGAGAAGCTGCTGCGGGCTATCTTCGGTGAGAAAGCCAGAGAGGTCAAGGACACCTCGCTGCGCGTGCCTCACGGCGAGTGGGGTAAGGTGATTAACGTCAGGGTCTTCTCCCGCGAGAGCGGCGACGACCTGCCCGCCGGGGTCAACCAGTGGGTCCAGGTCTGGATCGCCCAGAAGCGCCGAGTTTCGGTAGGCGATAAGCTGGCCGGGCGGCACGGCAACAAGGGGGTCATCTCCATAATTGCGCCGGCGGAAGACATGCCCTTCCTTCCCGACGGAACACCGGTAGATATTATTCTTAACCCTATCGGCGTCCCCTCGCGAATGAACCTGGGGCAGGTATTGGAAACCCACCTGGGCTGGGCTGCCCAGCTGCTGGGCTTCCGGGCGATTACCCCCGTCTTCGACGGCGCCAGTGACGCCGCTATTGAAGACGCCCTGGCTCGAGCCTGGATTGCCCAGAGGAGCGGCGCCGTCAGCCTTAAGCCCGACAACGACCACCCCACCCTGAAGCTGGAGCTGGCTATGAAATGGCTGAAAAAGAACGGCTATGACGGGGAGAGGGTGTTCAGCGATAACCACCCCGGTGAAGCCAGGGACGTTTGCCTCCGCCTCTGGCTGGAAGACATGGGCGTAAAGAGCAAGGAGCTCAACGAGGAGAAGCTGGCAGAAGCCATAGAGAAGGTAAGAGCGGAACGGGGCCTGCCCCCGCCCATCGTGGGCAAGGTCGTCCTCCGCGACGGGCGCACCGGCGAGCCCTTCGACCAGCCGGTGACGGTGGGCAATATCTACATGATGAAGCTCATCCACCTGGTTGAGGACAAGGTCCACGCCCGCTCCACCGGACCCTATTCTTTGATAACGCAACAGCCGCTGGGCGGCAAGGCCCAATTCGGCGGGCAGCGTTTCGGCGAGATGGAGGTATGGGCACTGGAGGCCTATGGCGCCGCCCACAACCTGCAGGAAATCCTGACCATCAAGTCTGACGACGTCACCGGCCGGGCCAAGACCTACGAAGCCATCGTCAAGAACGAGGATATTCTCCAGCCCGGCGTGCCCGAATCGTTCAAGGTCCTGGTCAAGGAGCTGCAGAGCCTGGGGCTGGCCATCGAGGTGATTAACGAAGAGGAAAGAGCCAGCGCCGAGGAGGCTAAAGAAGCCGCCGAAGGAGAAGCCGAGGAAGAAGCCGAAATGCCCGAGCTGGAAGCAGCGCTTGAGACCGGGAAAGAGGCCGAAGCCCCTAAGGCTGAAGCTGAGGCTGAGGCGGCTGAAGAGAAGGCCGAAGCCCCCGAGGCGGAGGTTGAAGAAGAAAAGGCCAAAGCCCCCAAGGCAGAGGTGGAGGCGGAGGCGGCCGAAGAGGACACCGAGACCCTTCAGGCCAAGCTGGAGGCCGAGGCGGCTGCGGGAAAACCGAAGGCCAGGAAGGCAAAGGCCGAGGCCGAAGAAGAAGCCCCCAAGGCGGAGGCAGAGCCCCAGGACACCGAAGCCCTGCAAGCCAAGCTTGAGGCTGAGGCCGCCGGGGAAAAACCCAAAGCCACCAAAGCCAAGAAGGCTAAGGCTCAAGATGATAAAGATGAGCCAGAGGTAGAAAATGCTAGAAGTTAACGATTTTGATGCTATTCGTATATCGCTGGCTTCGCCGGAACAGATTCGTAGCTGGTCTTACGGCGAGGTCACCAAGCCCGAGACGGTCAACTACCGCACCCTGAAACCGGAGAGGGACGGGCTTTTCTGCGAGCGCATCTTCGGTCCCACCAAGGACTTTGAATGTTACTGCGGCAAGTACAAGCGGATACGCTACAAGGGCGTTATCTGTGACAAGTGCGGCGTCGAGGTTGCCCGCGCCAAGGTCAGAAGAGAGCGCATGGGGCATATCGAGCTGGCCTGCCCAGTGAGCCATATCTGGTTCGCCAAGGGGATACCCAGCCGACTGGGCCTATTGCTCGACCTGTCGCCGCGCAGCCTGGAGCGCGTCCTATACTTTTCGCACTATATCATCACCTCCATAGATGAAGAGGCGCGCCAGGAAGCCATCAAGCAGCTGGAAGAAAAATACCTGGAGCAGGCAGAGGCCAAGCAGAACGAGGTAGATGCCGCCATTGCCGAGGCGGAAAAGGCGAAGGCAAGCGTAGAGGAAATCAACAAGATGCGGCAGGGCCTGGCCGAGGAAAAAGCACAGCTCGAGGAGAAGCTCTCCGCTGATATTGAACAGCTGAAGGACCTGCGCAAGCACGTCCTTCTCACCGAGAGCCAGTACCTCGACCTGAATCAAAAGTTTGAAACCGTCTTTAACGCCGAAATGGGTGCCGAGGCCATCCTGCAGCTACTCAAGGACATCAACCTTAACGAGCTGCGCAAAGACCTGCTCATAGAGACACGCTCCGCTTCGGGGCAGCGCCGCCGCAAGGCGGCCAAGCAGTTGCAGGTGGTGGAGGCCTTCCGCCGCAGCGGCAACAAGCCGGAGTGGATGATTCTGACCGTGCTGCCCGTGCTGCCCCCCGACCTGAGGCCCATGGTGCAGCTGGACGGCGGCCGCTTCGCCACCAGCGACCTCAACGACCTCTACCGAAGAGTCATCAACCGCAACAACCGCCTGCGCCATTTACTCGAGATAGAGGCGCCGGCGGTTATCATCCGCAACGAGAAGCGGATGCTCCAGGAAGCGGTTGATTCCCTTATCGATAACGGCCGGCGGGGACGGGCGATATCGGTCAGCGGCAACCACAAGCTGAAGTCGCTCTCCGACATGCTGCGGGGTAAACAGGGGCGCTTCCGCCAGAATCTGCTGGGCAAGCGGGTTGACTACAGCGGACGCTCGGTTATCGTGGTCGGTCCCGAATTAAAGCTCAACCAGTGCGGCCTGCCCAGAAGGATGGCGGTGGAGCTTTTCAAGCCCTTTATTATGCGCCGCCTCATGGAGCAGGGCTTAAGCCACAACATCAAGAGCGCCCGCCGACTGGTGGAGAGAAATAAGCCCGAGGTCTACGACATACTGGAAGAGGTGGTCAAGGAGCAGCCGGTGTTGCTTAACCGCGCCCCCACCCTGCACCGCCTCAGCATCCAGGCCTTCGAGCCCGTGCTCATCGACGGCAGCGCCATACAGATACACCCCCTGGTCTGCTCCGCCTTTAACGCCGACTTCGACGGCGACCAGATGGCCGTCCACGTCCCCCTCTCCCGGGCGGCGGTTAAGGGCGCCCGCGAAATCATGCTCAGCACCCACAACATGTTGCTGCCCAGCTCCGGCGAGCCTATAGTGACCCCCACCCTGGACATGGTGCTCGGTTGCTACTATTTGACCACGGTCATACCCGGAGCTAAGGGCGAGGGCGCGATATTGGGCAGCTTCGAAGAAGCCAAGCTGATGTACGATTTGGGCTATATCGACCTCAGGGCCGAGATCGAGGTCAGGAAAGCCCCCGAGAACGGGCAGAGGATTAAGACCAGCGTGGGGCGCATCATCTTTAACGAGGTACTGCCCCCCGAGCTGGGCTTTTACAACAAAAGCATCGATAAGTCGAGCCTAAAGCAGATAGTCACCGATTGCTACAATCTTTTGAGCAATGAGGAGACGGCAGCGGTGGTGGACAGCATCAAACAGCTGGGCTTCCGCTACGCCACGAAATCGGGAACGACCATCGCCATGAGCGATATCCAGGTCCCCTCAAGCAAGCCCAAGCTTCTGGAGGAGGCGGGGGAGAGGGTAGCTATTATCGAGAACCAGTATAACAAGGGCCTAATCACCGAGGACGAAAAATATAACAACACCATCGGAGTCTGGATGGAGACCACCGACAAGATTACCGATGTCATCTCCCAGACCCTCGACCGCTACGGCGGCATCTATATGATGGCTACCTCGGGAGCCAAGGGTAACATCTCCCAGATAAGGCAGATGGCCGGAATGCGCGGGCTGATGACCGACCCCTCGGGCAAAATCATCGACTTCCCCATCAAATCGGGGCTGCGCGAGGGCCTGAGCGTGCTGGAGTATTTCATCTCCACCCACGGCGCTCGCAAAGGCCTGGCCGATACGGCCCTGAGGACTTCTGATTCGGGCTACCTGACCCGACGCCTTATCGATGTCGCTCAGGACGTTATCACCCGCGAAGAGGACTGCGGCACCACCGACGGCATCTGGATAACGGAGCCGAAGCCGGGCGAGCTATTGCCCCCGCTGGCCGAGCGCATAATGGGACGGCTGGCCGCCAGCAAGGTGGTCAAGCCCAAGACCAAGAAGGTAATCGTCGACCGCAATGAGGAAATCACTGAGGAGAAGGTGAAAGAGATTATTGACGCCGGCATAACCAGGGTCCAGGTGCGCTCACCGTTGAGCTGCCACTCCCGGCACGGCGCCTGCCAGCGCTGCTACGGGCGTGACCTTGCCCGCGGGCACCTAGTCGAACTCAACACCGCCGTGGGCATCATCGCCGCCCAGAGCATCGGTGAGCCGGGCACCCAGCTCACGCTGCGCACCTTCCACACCGGCGGGGTGGTGGGGCTGGATATCACCAGCGGTCTGCCCCGCGTGGAAGAGCTTTTCGAAGCCAGGCCACCCAAGGGCCAGGCTATCATCTCAGAGATAGACGGCACCGCCGAGGTCGTTGACAACGAAGAGGGCAAGCTGATAAAGGTGAGCAGCTTCGAGGTCTACCGCGACGAATACCCGCTGCCGAAAGGCTGGAAGGTTGCCGTCAAGAACGGGCAGTCGGTGGATATCGGCGCCGTGCTGGCCAACCCACCGAAGGCGAAGAAAACCAAAACGAAAGCCAAGACCAAAGCCAAGGCCAAAGACGAGTCAGCCGAGCTGACCACCGAGGACAACCCCATCCTGGCGCGCGTCGCCGGCGAGGTAACCATTGAAGACGAGCAGCTGGTCATCAGCTACCTGGAGGAGCAGCAGCAGGAGTATGCCGTACCCGCCAGTGCCCATATTCGGGTGAAGGACAAGGAGCACATCAAGGCGGGGCAGCAGCTCACCGAGGGCTCCATCAACCCCCAGGATATACTGCATGTCCTGGGCAAGGAAGCCGCCCAGCAGTACCTGGTGGACGAGGTGCAGAAGGTCTACCGCTCCCAGGGCGTCAACATCAATGACAAGCACATCGAGGTTATCGTCCACCGTATGCTATCCAAGGTGCGTATTGATTCCTCGGGGGACACCGACCTGGTGCCCGGCGAGCTGATTGACATCTTCCGCTACGAGGATATCAACGCCAAGGTGCTGGCGGAGGGGGGTGAGCCCGCTACCGCACACTCGGTGCTGATGGGCATCACCCGCGCCTCGCTCAATACCGACAGCTGGCTGGCGGCCGCTTCCTTCCAGGAGACGACAAGAGTGCTTACCGAAGCCGCCGTCAAGGGCGAAATCGACCGCCTGGTCGGGCTCAAAGAGAACGTCATCATTGGCAAGCTCATCCCCGCCTACTCTCGGGTCTCCGAGGACGAGCCCGAACTGGAAGAGGGCGAAGAAGAAACGGCAGCCCTCGAAGGCGAAGAAGCACCAGCTCTAGAAGCCGGTGGAGAAGCGCCCAGCGCAGAGGTTGGCGAAGAGACCAAAGAGGCCGAGGAGCCCAGCGCGGAGGCCGAATCTGAAGAGACTAAAGAAGCTGGAGAGACTGAGGAGCCTGAGGAGACTAAAAAGTCCAAGGACTCCTAATCACCTATTCAAGGTTGAAACCGAGCCGCTCGAAAAGAGGCGGCTCTTTGTTTTGGCTTAAATTATATGTGTTATAATGAGCTTGATTTTAGGGGCCCCCGAAAAATCGGAGATTTTTTGGGGTGAAAGCCAAGGAGAAGAAGCTATAGAGCGCATCGTTTCGGGCAAGCCTAAAGCCGAGGACAGCACCCTCGACACCAGCCTCCGCCCCCACCGCTTTGACGACTTCACCGGGCAGGAAAAGGTCAAGGAAAACCTGAAGATAGCCATCGCCGCAGCTAAAGGCAGGGGCGAGGCGCTGGACCACGTCCTGCTCTACGGGCCGCCGGGCCTAGGCAAGACCACACTGGCCTATATCATCGCCGCCGAGATGGGGGTCAACCTCAGGATTACCTCGGGGCCGGCGATAGAACGCAGCGGAGACCTGGCGGCTATCCTGACCAACCTGCACAGCCACGACGTCCTCTTCATCGACGAGATTCACCGCCTCAACCGGGCGGTGGAAGAGATACTATACCCGGCCATGGAGGACTTCGGGCTGGATATCGTCATCGGCAAGGGGGCGGGCGCCCGCAGCCTGCGTCTGAACCTGCCCGACTTTACCCTCATCGGCGCCACCACCCGCTTTGCCCTGCTCAGCCCGCCCCTAAGAGACCGCTTCGGCGCTGTTTACCGCCTCGATTTCTACGATGAGCCGGCGATAAAGACCATACTGGCGCGTTCCGCCACCATCCTGGAGGTAAAGGCGGAGGGGGAGGGCTTGAGCGAGATAGCCCGTAGAGCCCGGGGCACCCCGCGCGTGGCCAATCGCCTGCTGAAAAGGGTGAGGGACTACGCCCAGGTGAAGGCCGACGGCATCGCTACCAGGGATGTCGCCGTCGAGGCATTGTCCAAGCTGGAGGTGGACGGCATCGGGCTGGACGAGGTAGACCACATGGTGCTGCGCACCATCATCGAGAAGTTCAACGGGGGGCCGGTGGGGCTGGATACCATCGCCGCCGCCATCAGCGAGGACGCCGATACCATCATGGATGTCTATGAGCCGTACTTGCTGCAGCTCGGCTTCCTGGAGCGCACGCCGAGAGGCCGGTTAGCCACCCAGCTGGCTTATGAGCACCTGGGGTTGTCCTACAACAAAAAACCGCCCCAGGGCACGCTGCTTTAAATATCTTCAACAACCTGCCACCCCATCACCTTGTTAGCGAAGGTCTTTCTGCCCCTCCCAGCCCACCCATAGAGGCGCTGCCTCTAGAATTCCTTCCGGGTTACGGCCACCCCACTTATTTTGTCATCCCTGCGGAGGCAGGGATCCGGACCAGTAATTAAAGGGGCTGGATTCCCGTCTGCACGGGAATGACAGCGATATCGGGGGTTATTAAGGGGGGCGAATTCGGGGTCCCCGCAAAAACGAAGTTTTTGTGGGGTAAGAAGCCCTCCCTAGAAAGACGTTTCTGGGCGGGTGGGTGTGGGAAAAACAACCTGGGGGGTGGGGCAAAACAACGGGGAGATTGCTTCGTCGCTACGCTCCTCGCAATGACAGTGGAGTCCGGGGGAGAATTTTTACAGATTAATGTAAAAAGCTCTTGACATTTAGTAACTTATACCTTACAATATGTACTGTCTGGATTACTTTGGGGGTATATATATATGGCACCGTTACAAAAAAGAGCCTGGTGGGGACTTGGGGTGGGGCTGGCTTTTGCCATCGCCTTCGTGCTGGTCTTCTTCCTGATGGGAGGCATCGAGACCTTCGATAGCAACCAGGGCTTCCGTATAATCATCGATGTGCTCTGGGTGGGGGGCCTGGTGGCTAACCTGGTAATAATTGACCTGGCCCTGCGCCGGCCAGGCATGGTGGACGAAAGGGACAAGATGATTCTGGACCGAGCGCCCCGCGTCCAGTGGATAGCGGTCATTTTTACGTTAATGGCCTGGGTTATCGTCCTCAACGAGGTCTATCAGTCAACCGGTCTCATACCCGCCGTCTATCTCTACGTGATTTTTATATCCGTACTCACCGTGAGCACCCTGGCCTATTCCCTGGGCATCCTCATCGGCTACTGGAGAGCGAATAGAAGTGGCTAGGATAAACAACCAGATAAGGAGGCTGCGCTTCGACCACGGCGAGATGACGCAGGAAGAGCTGGCCCAGCGCGCCGGCTGCACGCGGCAGACCATAATCGCCCTGGAGCAGGGCAAATACGTGCCCTCCATCGAGCTCGCCTTCAAGATTGCCCGAGCCTTCGGCGTAGCTCTGGAAGAGGTCTTTCAATACGAGGAATAGGGGAGGATAAAAAATGAGCCTTAAAGCATTCACCAGAATAAGGATATTCGTCCTCATTATTATGGTCGGGCTTATCAGCTGGGCGATAGTCAGCGGCAACGCCTGGATACCGATACCGGTAATTTTAGCCGCCTTGGTGATAATGTTGCTCCTGAGAAGGAGGGTCCAGGAGGTAGTCGTCGACGAGAGGGTCTACAGCATCGCCGAAAAGGCGTCGCTGGTTGCCTTCCGCGTCTTCGGCATCGCCGCGGCCGTAATTGGCGTCACCCTGGTAGCCCTGGGCTGGCAGAGTTCGTCCGACCTCTATAAGATAGGCTTAACGCTGGCCTACTCCGCCTGCGGGCTGTTGGTGATTTACTATATCGCTTATATTTACTACAATAGAAAACACAGCGGTAAAAAATGAACCAACAACCTACTATTAAAACAGAGCGCCTGATACTCAGGCCCTATCGTCTCGAAGACGCCGCTGAGCTGCAAAGGCTTATCGGCGAACGCGATGTCGTCTCGACAATGACCAATGTGCCCTACCCCTATGAAGACGGCACGGCCGAAGAGTGGATTGGCGGGCGCCGGGAGAGCTTTGAAAAAGGCAAGACGGTTGACTTTGCCATCACCCATCGGCAGGAGGGCTTTCTCATCGGCGGCGCCAGCCTCGTCGATATTGACCAGCCGTCCGAACGCGCCGAAATCGCCTACTGGATCGGCAAGCCATACTGGAGAAAGGGCTACGGCACCGAGGCGGCTAAAGCTATTGTGAAATACGGCTTTGAGACATTGGGGCTGCACCGAATTAACGGCCGGCATTTCAAGCGTAACCCCGCCTCGGGACGAATCCTTGAGAAAATCGGCATGAAACACGAGGGCTGCCAGCGGCAGGCATATAAGAAATGGGGCAAATTCGAAGACTGGGAGCTCTACGGGATTCTAAGAAGCGAATATGAAGAGGGTCTTAGTCCATAGCTGCTGCGCCCACTGCGCCGCCTATACTTTAGAATACTGGCGGCAGCAGGGCTACGAGGTGAGTGCGCTCTGGTACAACCCCAACATCCACCCCTACACCGAGCACCAGCGGCGCCTGGAGGCGATGCAGACGCTGGCCGTGGAGATGAACGTCCCCCTGATAGACAGGGGCGGCTATGATATCGTGGAGTACTTTCGTGGGGTGGTGGGGCACGAAGCCGAGCGCTGCCGGCACTGCTTTAGGTTACGGCTATCCAAGACCGCAGATGTAGCCAAAGAGATGGGCTTTGACGCCTTCACCACCACCCTGCTCATCAGCCCCCACCAGAAACACGACCTGTTAAAGGAGATAGGTGGGGAGTTGGGTGGGGAGGTGGAATTTCTCTACGCCGACCTGAGGAAGCGCTACTCGGACAGCCGCCACATCACCAAGCCGATGAATTTGCACCGCCAGCAGTACTGTGGCTGTGTCTACAGCGAGTGGGAGCGCTACGGCGAGACAACCATAAAATAAGGGGGCCTCTTAAAAAGAGACCCCCTTTGATATCAGTCCGCGATGGCGTAAACCACCTGGACGGTAAGGGTAACCTCCAGCTCGCCGGGGCTGATTGGGGTTACGTAACCTTCCTCAGGCACCGCCATACCGGCGTCCCTATAGACTATGGGGGTGTAAATGTTGCCTTCCGAGATATAGGTCGGCAGACCCAGCTCAACTCCGGCCAGCTCCGCCAGCTGCTCGGCCTTAGCCTTGGCATCAGCCATTGCCTCTTCCCGTGCCTCTTCATAGTATTCCGAAGGGTCATCGACGGAGAAGGCGATGTTGTTGATGCGGGTCAGGTCCCCGCCGGCTTCAGCCACAGCGTCGATAATGGCGCCAACGTTATCTATATTCCTTATCTTGGCCGTCACCATATTGCTCACCCGGTAGCCGATGACGACGTATTCGTCACCATCCCAGCGGGTAAGCTGGTCGATGCTGAAATACTGGGTCTGGATATCATCCTCATCCACGCCGTTATCGGTCAGGGCGTCCATTACCGCATCCATAGCCTCCATCGCCTGGTCTTGAGCCTCAGCCACCGTATCCGCTTGAGCCTCAACGCCTAACCAGAGGGTAGCCAGGTCGGGGGTGACGGTGACCTCGCCTTGACCAGTGACCCAGATTCCCTCCTGCTGGTTATTTATGTCTATCGTGCCGATGTTGGTCGTACCGGCACCACAGGCGGAAAACCCCACCAGTGATAGCACCAGTGCCAGACTTATAACCACCGTACCTGCCGCCAATAGCAAATTCCTTTTCATGTTTCACCTCCTTCCATTAATTGCTTTTATGGCTTCCATCTATATATAACGAAAAAGTCACCGTTTGGTTAGCGGCGACCTTAGTGAATTTGGGGAAATAGGGGTTATTCCAGGGCCTCGAGTACCTTTTCGTAGCCCTCCTCCGATACCGCAATCGCCTCCAGCAGAGCCTCTCGCACCGATTCGGGCACATCGTCCAGCATTGCCCACATCAGGGCGTAGTTATTAGCCGCCGAGCCCGCCACCTCCACCCTGAGCTCCGCCCAACTACGGGGCTGGCCCTTACCCCCCTCCCCCACCACCGCCGAGGGCGCGGGTTCCGCAGGGGCTGCCTCGGCGTCAACACCCGGCACCGACAACATCGCCCTGGCACCATTCGTCTCAGCCGCTTCCAGGCCCGAGGCTAGCTCAGCCAGCATCTCCAGGCGCTCATCCAGGCGCTCGGTGAGCACCTCCACCTGATGGGCGTCGCCCTTTTCGGCCATATAGATTACCTCCTCCACCCTCTTGTCGGCAAAGTTGGCGCAGAGCTGCGCCTTGCCCAGCTCAGAGGTGGTAAAGACCAGCTGCACCTGTTCGGTGGCCAGCTTGACCGGGTAGAGGATGCTATCGGGCATACTGTTGCTGGCGGCGACGACGGTGCCTCCCCCCGCCAGCAGCAAGACAAGGATGATAGCCAGCGCCGTCGCCCACCGCGGCATCCAGCCGAAGAAGGGGCGGCGTTTGGGGGCGGCCTTCTCCTCTAGCGCCGAGCGGAACTGGTATCTGGCTCTGGCTTTAAATTCGGGCCTCGGCTCCACCGCCGACGCCTCCTTGACCGCCAGCACCGTCTCCAGCAAGGGCCTTAGCTCGGCGGCCTGCTCCGGATATAGCTTGAGGCATTGCTCCAGGGTTTCGCCCCCCAGTATCCGTTCCAGGCACTCGTCCAGGATATTATTGAATTCCTTTTCTGTCATTGTTCCGTCACCAACATTGTCCGCCGCAGAGCGACGATGGCGCTGTGCTGCAACGCCTTCACCGCCCCCTGGCTCTTGCCCATAACCTTGGCCACCTGAGCGA
>Ga0315545_1001211_pt1 | contig 25790 bp, 25 predicted proteins | sample SalMarSW160210MG_FD_203096 | JGI IMG/M metagenome (GOLD analysis project Ga0315545, IMG submission 203096) | Salt marsh sediment microbial communities from the Plum Island Ecosystem LTER, Massachusetts, United States - Salt Marsh Sediment SW1602-10 ...
CATCTCCCCCGGGAACAGGTGAAGAGGAAGCAAAGAAAGCTGAAGAAGCTATCAATAATATATATGAGGAGCTCCAGGAAGGAGCCTCTTTCAGAAAGCTGGCAGAGGAGTACTCCGATCACAAAGAGTCCGCAAACCGGGGAGGCGAACTTAACTGGTTTGGAACAGGTGAGATAATCAGTGATTTTTCTGAAACAGCATTGGCACTTAAAGATACAGGTGATTATTCAAAACCTGTAAGGACAATGTACGGCTGGCATATAATCAAACTGCTTGAGAAAAAAGCTCCCGGTTCCTTTGATGAATCAAGATCATTTCTTGAAAGCAAAATAAACCAGTCATATCTCAACTCAATAAGTAAAAAATTATTCACTGAGAAACTTAAAAAAGAGTATGAATTCAGAATAAACAGAAGCATTTATGAATGGTTTGTTGATAATACTGATACACTCAAGATCAGGGGATTATCAAAATATAACCGAGCTACACTACCTTCAGGTAACTTATATTCATTTGCAGACCAGCATCTTATATCGCAGGAATTTGCTGACTACCTTGAAAGAAGAGGCTCAAGGATTAATACCGCTGATCCGCAGGTATATATCGACCAGTCCATCGAAGCAAGGACTGCAGATCATATCATCAGTTATGAAAATTCAATACTTGAAAAAAAGTATCCTGAATTCAGATACCTGATGAATGAATTCCACGATGGCATACTCTTGTTTGAAATATCCGGCGATAAAATCTGGAATAAAGCCCAGGAAGATTCAACCGGATTGATGAATTTCTACGAAGCACATAAACATGAGTATATGTCACACAAATCAATTGAGGGGAAGATTTACACCCTGAGATTGCCTGGTGGTGAAAGAAAGTTTAAATCAACAGTCAAAAAATGCTTACGGAAGTCTGATGCGGATAAAAGGTTATATGATAAATATACCATGAATGGCGATACATTAATTATTATAAGTGAAGGAAGATGGTTTGAAGGAGATGATAAGGTAATAGACAGGCTGCAATGGACAAAAGGATTACATTCCCTGGAGAGCAATGACTACCCGTCGGTTCTTTTTATCAGTAAAGTGAATCCTCCTGCTCCTTTGCCTTTAAATGAAATTAAGGGGGAAATTGTATCAGGTTACCAGGAGTACCTTGAGAATGAATGGATCAGACAATTAAAGGAGAAATATCCCGTTAGGATTGATAATGCGATCCTCGATGAAGTGAGAAGAAGTTTGACTTATGAATAAAATAATATTTTTTATTCTGTTAATATTGACTGTACCGGGTTGCATTCAGTTCAAAAAAAACGAAAAAAGAATTCCGGTTGCAAAAGTCTCAGATGTTATCCTTTATTACGATCAGATACCTGATCTTGTCCGGCAGGGTGCTTTAGAATCCGACAGTATATCAGTTATCCAGAATTATATCAATAAATGGGCTAAGAAAGAGCTTGTTTATCAGAGAGCTAAAGATAATCTTTCAGCTGATTTAAAAACAAGCATAGAAAGACAGTTGGATGAAACAAGGGCTAATCTTGTGATTTATCAGTATCAAAGGCAGATGATGCTCGAAAAAATGGATACTGTCATTGCCGAAGAAGAGATTGAGAGTTATTACAATGCAAACAGTAACAGTTTTATACTAAGTTCAAATATCGTTAAAGCCCTGTTCATTAAAATACCGGTTGAAGCACCAAATATTTACAGGATTAAGTTGCTAACCAGATCAAATCATCAGACTAATCTGCAGGAACTGGAAAGTTATTGTTTCCAGTTTGCAGAAAAATTTGATGACTTCGGTGAAAACTGGATTACTATGGACAGGCTCTCAGTTGAACTCCAGGATGAGATTGAGAATCAGGAGAGTTTCCTGAAAAGAAATACATATTTTGAAACGACCGATTCAAATTCTGTTTATTTGTTAAGCATAAGGGATTACAGACTCAGATCTTCCATTGCCCCTTACGAGTATGTTAAGGAAGATATAAAGAGGATAATTCTTAATAACCGGAGGTTTGATTTTATCCAGGCACTCGAGAATGGAATATATAATGAAGCTCTTAAAGAAAACAGTTTTAAGATTTTTTGAAGATGAAAAAAAGAAAACCATTATGGCTGATAATGACTGGATTACTACTGTCTGGTATGTTAACGGGAGAAGCCCAGGTACTTGTTGAATCAGTAGCAGCAATTGTAGGAAGTGAAGTTATTTACCTTTCAGATGTTGAGAATACAGTAAACGACATGAGAAGGAGTGGAACCAGGGCATCAGCCGACCAGCTCAGGTGCAGTGTTTTTGAGGAGTTGCTTATATCGAAATTGTTTCTTGATCAGGCCAGGATTGACAGTATTATTGTTACTGATGATATGATGGAGGGCGATGTTAATTTGAGGTTGAACAACGCTATCAGGGATGCAGGAAGTGAAGAGGCTCTTGAAAGCTATTTCAAAAAAAGTATGGTGGAAATAAGAAGAGATATCAGAAAAGTGCTGATTGAACAACAGATTGTCGCTGAAGTCCAGTCTGAAATTGCTGCAGATATTACAATTACTCCGGCTGAACTGCGAAGATTTATTGCTTCGATCCCAAACGACAGTCTTCCGGTGATTCCGTCAAAGGTCCAGATAAGTATTATTCAGCTTGATCCTCCTGCAAACGAAGAAAACAAAGCTGAAGCAAGACAGAAACTTCTCGACATCAGAAGTGAAATACTTGCCGGTAAAAGCTTTATTGTTCTGGCCGTAATGCATTCTGAAGATACGGAATCTTCACCAGCTGGAGGAGAAATAGGATATAAAACCAGAGGTGAACTTGAAAAGGAGTACGCTGATGCTGCATTCAGCCTGACTAAAAATACTGTTTCCAGGATAGTGGAAACAAGATTTGGATTTCATATAATCCAGCTTATCGACCGGAAAGGCGATCTTGTCAATACCCGTCATATCCTTATCAGACCTAAGGTCAAACCAGAAGAAGCAGACAGAGCAATTACAAAACTTGACAGCATAACTAACCTTATAAGAAAAGGTGAAATGACATTTGAAGAAGCAGCATTAAGGTTTTCCAGCCATAAAGACAGCCGGATCAACGGTGGTAAGTTTGTCAGTACTAATCCTAACGAACGAATCAACTGGTTTACCCTTGATGAGTTAAGCAAAGAGTTATACGTTCAGGTGAGAGAACTGAAAATCGGGGAAATATCTGAACCGTTCAGAACTACCGACGAAAATGGAAATGAGGTTTTCAGGATTGTGAAGCTCGATGAGGAATTGCCTGCACACAGGGCTAGCCTGAAAGATGACTATCAAAGCCTCTATAATGCTGCTATGATGGATGAACGCAACAGGGCATTTCAAAAATGGATTGAAAAGAAGATTGAAACCACTTATATTAAAATAAGTGAGGAATTCAAATCATGCAACTTTCTTGTAAATGGATGGCTGCAATAGGCTGCAACAGTAATTATTCTTCAATTGCATTCAGAAAGATACTGGTTATCTTAACCTTACTTTCCGTATTTACAGCACTATACTGTCAGGATGATACAGCCGGTAAGACTGTAAAGAGAAAAATTGAAGTCAGACATGCTGATTATGCTTTTGATGAAATAGAACAACCATCCGGTAAGAGGCTGACACGCCTGATAGGAAATGTCGAAGTGTTTCACAATAATATCTTAATGTTCTGTGATAGTGCTTACTTATACGCAGGGATAAATCAGGTCCGTGCATACAGCAATATACATATGGAACAGGGTGATACACTGGAGTTATTTGGCGATTATCTTTTTTATGACGGAGCATCAGAAATTGCATCCGTTGATGGTAATGTTGAGCTTGTTGATAAAGAAACCCATCTTTTTGCCAACTCGGTAAAATATAATGTCGCCAGCAAAATCGCAAGATATAACGATAAAGGAACAATCATTAACGGAGATAACACTCTGACAAGTACAATCGGCATCTATTACGTTTCTCAGAACACTTTCCATTTCAAGGACAGTGTAAAAATTATAAATCCTGATTATGTAATGACTGCAGATACAATGGATTATAATACTGAAACCGAAACAGCTTTCTTTACCGGACCTTCGGAGTTAGAAGGGGACAGCATTTATATTTATTGCGAAAGAGGCTGGTATGATACCAAAAATGATATTTCGCGGATATGGGAAAATGCAGTCATTGACAACAGGCAGCAACTAATCCATGGGGATTCACTCTATTACAACAATAAAACTAGTTATGGTCAGTCATTTGGGAACATAAGTATTACTGATACTACTAATAATATAATTGTAAAAGGCAACTATGCCTGGTATTACAGAGAACCTGAACAATTCATGGTTACAGATCAGGCTCTGTTTATTCAGATATCAAAAAGCGACTCTCTCTTCTTACATGCAGATACTATTACTGCCAAAACAGTAAACGACACTTCAGCTGCAGGCTACAGGCTTATGAGGGCATACTATGGGTGCCGTATCTTCAGCAAGGACTTGCAGGCAAGATGTGATTCTCTGTCATATTCATTTCAGGATTCAGTTATCAGACTTTACAAATACCCGGTCATCTGGTCTGAAGAAAACCAGCTCACTTCAGATTCAATGGCAATATTTACAAAAAACCGTCAGACTGACAGGATGGAATTATACAACTCTGCTTTTGTAATAAGTCAGGTAGATGATTTGAGGTTCAACCAGGTAAAAGGCAGAACACTAACAGGTTATTTCCGGGATAATGAACTTTATAAGATTAATATTGACGGCAATGGAGAAACAATCTATTACCTTGTTGACGGAGAAGAAATAGTGGGTATTAACAAGTCAAAATGTTCAAAAATTGAAATTTATGTTGAAGACGGAAAGATTACTGAGATATATCAGCATCAGAATCCTGAAGGGACTATTGATCCGCCAATGGAATCTCAGAATGAAAACTTAATACTCGATGGATTCAACTGGCTTGATAGTGTGAGACCTAAAAAAATGATCGATATTTTTAAAAAATGAACAAGGCTGATCAAAAAATGACCAGCCTTGTCTCAATATTCATCTTCATTAAAGAAAAAATCGTCTTTACTTGGATAATCGGGCCAGATATCTTCAATACTTTCATAAATATCTCCCTCATCCTCAATCTCCTGTAAATTTTCAATAACTTCCATCGGGGCACCTGACCTTATAGCGAAGTCAATAAGTTCATCCTTAGTGGCAGGCCATGGAGCATCCTCTAGTTTCGATGCTAACTCAAGTGTCCAGTACATAACTTTCTGATTAAAATAACCATTTTTAAAGCTGCAAATATATATATTATTTTACTTAAAAAACAACAACATTTTTTAAGTTTCTATCTATATTATACAGGCCATTTAATCTCCTCAATATCAAGCTCTAAGCTTAATAATCTGGATAAAACAAATAGGTAATCGGAAAGTCTGTTCAGAAATCTGTTAATTATTTCGGGAGTCTCTTCTGAGTTATTTAGTCTTATCACTGCTCTTTCAGCTCTGCGACAAACACATCTTGCTATATGACAATACGATACAAGATAATGTCCGCCCGGTAGAATAAAATTATTCAAAGCAGGCAGTTTAGCATCCATTCTGTCAATTTCACTTTCAATGGTTTCTACACATTCGGGATCCGGAAGTATCTTCCTTAGATTCGTATTCTCTTTATCCCATGCCAGGGCAGCAGCACATTTCATAAGCTGGTCCTGGATATAGAGCAGTATTTCTTTCACCTGGTTGTTGACGACGGAGTCCCTCAAAAGACCTGTCCATGAAATCAGTTCATCGACCGATCCGTAAGCTTCAATCCGGACATGATGTTTAGGAATCCTTCTGCCTCCTGCTAATGAAGTAGTGCCGTCATCACCTGTACGTGTATAGATCTTCATATATTTGGCCGAAGGTTATCAATAATTAATAAGGAGAATATTTATAAGTATCAGGCTTTGACATATTTCTCATTCGCAAAGTCATCCGAAACCATTCCATCAAATAATTTAATTATCCGTGCAGCATGCTTGGCTATGTCTTCCTCGTGTGTGACTACAATCACTGTATTTCCCAATCTATGGATATCATCAAGTAAACCCATGATGTCGATGGATGTTTTACTGTCAAGGTTACCTGTAGGTTCATCAGCAAGAATGATAGATGGTTTGTTTACCAAAGCTCTTGCGATTGCAACACGCTGCCTCTGGCCTCCGGATAATTCATTGGGCTTATGGGTCATCCTGTCACCCAGACCAACATGCTCAAGTGTTTCAATAGCCTGTTTTTCCCTTTCAACTTTCTGAATACCTGCATATATCAGTGGCAATGTAACATTTTCAAGTGCAGTATATCTGGGTAACAGGTTGAAAGTCTGAAAAACAAAACCTATTTCTTTATTTCTCACCTCAGCCAGATAATCGTCCTCCATCTTACTTACATCAGTCCCGTTTAGAATATAAGTACCACTTGTTGGTGTATCCAGACAACCCACAAGGTTCATCAATGTGGACTTCCCCGAACCTGATGGTCCCATTATAGCAACATATTCATTTTTGTTAATATTAATTGAAATCGATCTCAAAGCTCTCACTATCACCGTTCCAACCTGATAATTTTTTACAATATCATGTATCTCAATAATTCTGTCCATAGTCTTAAAATTTGAATTTTCGAAATTAGATTAATTTACTTAATTATGGAATTATAATTTCTTAATTTTTGTTAATATCTGATTACATAGTCAATATTATTTAATCCTTCCCTGAAAAATAAAAATCCCATCCTGAAAATATCCAAGGTAAGTGTTACTTTCTGAAGTTGTTTCAATTCTCTCCAGGCTTCTGCCATCTCAAATGATGAATATATGTCATCGACAATTACTACTGTGTTATTACAGGATATCTCAGCCATTTGCATACAATATCTTATTAATGGTCCTTTCCTGTGATTTCCATCAATGAAAACAAGTCCGGGCTCAGATATTGTACTTTTAATAATAGGCAAAACTTCGTCGAATGATCCGTTGAACACTCTGATATTCCCGATACCGGCAAGTTTGAAATTCTCATTGGCTATCTCCGATGTAGCCCTGCAACCTTCAACGGTATATACCATTGCTTCAGGGCATGATGCTGCCATATACATTGTACTTATTCCGAAAGAGGTCCCGAATTCAACAATATTTGTTTTGCCAAACTCCTTTGCCATTCTGGATAGTAAAATTCCATATTTGCGAGGTACCGCTGAATTTCTGGCTATATATGACACTTTTCTCAAATTTGTATTTCTATCTCCTGATCCTGATCCAAGATCGTGAATATATATTGATCGTTTATCGGAAAGCAGTTGTTTTCTTATCTTTTCAATATTTAAGACAATATCAGGGTCCATTTTATTCCGGAAGACCCGTGAAACCAGATCAAAGACGAATGGACTGTGTATCCCGTATCCCAGCCTGTGCCGCGACAGCAGAGCATATTTAAGAAATTTTATACTTCTGTAATAAATCATTTATGCAACTCCATTTTATTATTAGGTCAGGTTTCCAAAAATAGTTATTTTCGGATATCTTTTTCATTTACTGTACTTAGGGAATAATTATGCAGGATTATCTTGATACAAGCATCACTTATCTGCCGGGAGTTGGTCCGAAGCGTGCTGAATTGTTAATGAAAGAGTTAAACATTAATACCTTCCGCGATTTGCTATATTATTTTCCCTATAAGTATATCGACAGAACCAAATTTTATAAAATTGTCGAGCTTGACCCTGATCTGCCATACGTACAGATAAAAGGAGTTATAAAAGGATATTCAACGGAAGGATACGGAGCAGGAAAAAGGCTTGTGGCAGATTTCCAGGATGAGACAGGAACGATTAAACTTGTATGGTTCAGGGGGACTAAATGGATAACAGGAAGCTACAGTCCGGGAGTTGAATTCATAGTATTTGGAAAACCGGGAGTCTTCAATGGTATTATAAATATTATTCATCCCGAGATTGAGGCAGTAAACACATCGTCCGGCAGGCTGGTTTCTGCACTTCAGGCTCAGTACAGCACTACTGAAAATCTGAAGAATCATTTCATTACATCCAAAACAATCAGTAAGCTTGTTGGTAATCTTTTGAAACAGATTAAGTTTCATATACCTGAAACCATGCCGGCTTACCTGGTAACGAGATATAACCTAATGGATCTTCATGAGGCTCTTTATAAGATTCATTTTCCGGCCACTCCTGATGAGATTGAAAAATCTAGATACCGTCTGAAATTCGAGGAACTCTTTTATATACAACTCAACCTGTTGAGATATAAAACGACCAGAAACCGTAAGTTCAGGGGATTTGTCTTTTCAAACGTGGGTGAATCTTTTAACAGTTTTTACTATAACAATCTTCCTTTCTCCCTTACTGAAGCACAAAAGCGTGCAATGAAGGAAATACGCAAAGACCTTGGATCAGGAAAGCAAATGAACCGTCTCCTTCAGGGTGATGTTGGAAGCGGGAAAACACTGGTTGCACTTATGAGTATGTTAATTGCCATAGACAATGGCTACCAGACATGTCTGATGGCTCCTACTGAGATCCTTGCCGGTCAGCACTATAATACCATCAACAAAATGGTAAGTGGTATTAATGTCAGCGTCAGTCTTCTTACAGGCTCATCAAAAAAAAGTCTGCGTAAAACTATAGAAGAATCCTTAAGAGATGGAACACTGAATATCCTTATTGGTACACATGCACTTATCGAGGAAAACGTTCAGTTCTGCAATCTCGGACTTGTTATTATTGATGAGCAGCACAGGTTTGGTGTTGCACAAAGAGCCAGGTTATGGGAAAAGAACCTTAATCCCCCGCACGTTCTGGTAATGACAGCCACGCCCATACCCAGAACACTGGCTATGACACTCTACGGAGATCTCGATGTTTCGGTTATTAATGAATTACCGCCTGGCAGAATTCCGGTAAAAACGATGCATTTTACTGATTCTGAAAAAAATAGAGTATTCGGATTTCTGCGAAGTCAAATTGCCGAAGGCCGTCAGATCTATGTCGTTTACCCCTTGATCAAAGAATCGGAAAAGATGGATTACAAAGACCTTGAAGATGGATGGGATACTTTTACAAGGGTATTTCCGGCACCAAAATATTGCATAAGCGTGGTTCACGGAAAGATGACCCCGAAAGATAAGGAGATCTCCATGAAACTGTTCAAGGACGGCCATGCAAACATCCTTATTGCAACCACGGTAATAGAGGTGGGAGTTGATATTCCTAATGCATCGGTAATGGTTATTGAAAGTACGGAAAGGTTTGGCCTGTCACAATTACACCAGCTTAGGGGAAGAGTTGGAAGAGGAGCTGATCAGTCATACTGTATTCTGATGAGCTCTGATAATACCTCAAAAGAGGCAGCTAAAAGGATTGAAATAATGATCATGACCAATGACGGTTTTGAAATCGCTGAAACAGACCTTCAGCTGCGAGGTCCTGGCGATATTGAGGGAACACTTCAGAGTGGAATCCCCCTCGACCTTAAAATTGCCAATCTGGGTAAGGACGGTCAAATAATCGAATATGTGAGAAATGTGGCTGAAAATATACTGACGAAAGATTCCCTCCTTGATCATTCAGAAAACCATATCCTAAAAATTGAGCTAAAAAGACTCTTCAGCATGAAACAATCGTGGAGTAACATAAGTTAAAGATTTATTAAGTAGAATAATTTTAAATAATAACAACCAGAACAAAACCTGATAAAAAGCAGCCTCTCTTTGCATAGGAATTATAAATTTGCGGGCTGCAGTTTACCCCGGGGAAATTATGGAAAAACAAGATAATTCCGGATCTGTCCAACATATTGGTATGGTACAGAAAGTCGATACCAATTCAGTGGTTGTCAAAATATTGCCAGAGTCAGCCTGTGCCGGATGCCATGCAGAAAGCTACTGTTCTCTATCCAGGGCGGATAAAAAAACAGTATTTATAAATGGAGATTATAATGTTTCAGAGGGCGATTTAGTGACTGTAGTAATGAAAGAATCCCTTGGATATAATGCCCTGCTTCTCGGATACGTAGTGCCGTTTATTATCCTTCTGTCAGGTCTTATCTTATTCGTTTCACTTTCAGTACCTGAGTTAATTGCCGGTTTATTATCCATTGCAACTCTTGTACCTTATTATTTAACCATTTATTTTTTCAGAAAACGAATTAGTAAGAAATTTACTTTTACGTTAAAAACTTAACTGATGAGTTCTGTTATTCTGTTAACAATAATCAGCCTGAGTGTAATTGCATGTGTCGCCGCTGTAATACTTTATTTTGTTGCCCGGAAGTTTAAAGTGATCGAGGATCCTCGTATTGATGAGGTGCAGGAGATTTTACCGGCTGCCAATTGTGGTGCGTGTGGTTTTGCAGGTTGCCGTAACTTCGCAGAAGCTCTTGTAAAAGCTGATTCATTTGAGGGACTGAATTGTCCTGTTGGCGGATCTGCTGTAATGGAAGAAGCAGCTTCTATCCTTGGTAAAACGGCACTTGTCACAGATCCCCTGGTTGCTGTATTACTTTGTAACGGAACGCCTGAAAACCGGTCCAGAACATCATTATATTCAGGGGTACTGGACTGCAGAATATCACACAACCTTTATATCGGAGAAACCGATTGCAGCTATGGCTGCCTTGGCTATGGAGATTGTGTTAGAGCCTGTAGCTTCGATGCTATCTTTATGGATGCTGCTATAAAATTACCTGTTATAATTGATGATAAATGTGTGGCATGTGGTGCTTGTGTAAAAGCATGTCCGCGAAACATCATTGAACTTCGTAAAAAAGCCAGGAAAGACAGGAAAATATATGTAGCCTGTTCAAACTGTGATAAGGGAGGACCTGCAAGAAGGGCTTGTAAAGTAGCATGTATCGCCTGTGGCAAGTGCGTCAAGGTTTGTGCTTTTGATGCAATAACCATTGAAAACAATCTTGCATATGTTGACGCTAAAAAGTGTACATTTTGCAGAAAATGTGCTGTTGAGTGTCCTACAAACGCAATACTTGAAATTAACTTTCCACCAAAAAAACCTAAGGTAGAAGTCCAGGTAGAAACTACACCCGATAATTCAAATGTATAATCGTAAAATACAACAATAGTGTTGAAAACATTTCCCGCTGGAGGTGTTCATCCACCTGAAAATAAAATAACAGCAAATGCTCCTATTCAGTATCTGCCTGTTCCTGAAAATGTTATAATTCCGGTCTCGCAACATATCGGAGCGCCTGCAACACCGGTTATTAATAAAGGTGATTACGTAAAAACCGGACAGTTAATCGCAGCAGCAAAAGGATATGTCTCGTCGAATATTCATTCTTCAGTTTCAGGGAAAGTAAATAAAATTGATAATGCACCTGATAGCAGCGGATACAAACAACCTTCCGTATTCATAGATATTGAGGGTGATGAGTGGACCGATACAATTGACAGGAGCCCGGAAATCATTCAGGAGGTTGTACTTACATCAGAAGAGATAATAAAAAAGTGTGTTGAATCAGGCATTGTTGGTCTTGGAGGTGCTACATTCCCTTCACACGTAAAACTGACAATCCCATCAGGCAGGAAATGTGAAGTGCTTATCATAAACGGTGTTGAATGCGAGCCTTACCTGACATCAGATCACAGGTTGATGCTCGAAAGAGGTGAAGAGGTACTGATTGGTACTACTATACTCATGAAAGCACTTAAAGTTGAAAGTGCAATGATAGGGATTGAGAGCAACAAACCTGATGCTATATCTCACATGTCAAAGCTTGCAACAGATTTCAAAGGAATAACGGTCATTGGTTTAGAAGTCAAATATCCGCAGGGAGCAGAGAAACAACTTATTAAAGCACTTATTAACAGAGAAGTACCAACGGGCCGGCTGCCTCTGGATGTAGGAACTGTGGTTCATAATGTGGGTACTGCATTCGCCGTATATGAAGCAGTACAGAAAAATAAACCTCTCTTTGAAAGGGTTGTGACCATCACTGGTAAATCTCTGAAACACCCGGGTAACTTTTTTGTAAGGACCGGAACACCTTTAAGTAGCCTTATTGACGCTGCCGGAGGTTTACCTGAGGATACCGGAAAGATTGTTGCAGGAGGTCCTATGATGGGAAAAGCAATTAACACTACTGATGTTCCGGTTGTAAAAGGTATGTCAGGTGTTGTTTTAATCCCGCTGACTGAATCAGCCCGTATGAAAATTAATCCCTGTATCAGGTGTGCAAAATGTGTTTCGGTATGCCCTCTCAATCTGGAGCCTTACCTGTTAATGACGCTAACGGAAAAAAACCTGGTTGAAAGAGCAGAAAAAGAGAGGATCACCGACTGTATGGAATGTGGTTCATGCAGTTTTATCTGTCCTGCCGGCAGGCCGTTGTTAGATTATATAAGGCTCGGCAAATCAATCATTCTGAAGATGATTCGTGAACGTAATTTAAAATAAAATAAAAACAGGTAATTCAGACTTATAAATGAGTAATCTCCTTAATGTATCTCCCTCGCCTCATTTGCATGGTACCGAGACAACAAGAAAACTTATGTTCGGTGTAGTTCTGGCACTCGTTCCGACTCTTGTTACCTCTGTATATTATTTCGGATGGGGTGCTATAATAGTTACCTTGACTTCTGTTGTTTCCTGCGTTCTCTTTGAATACCTGATCCAGAAATTTATATTGAAGAGACCAAATTCAATAACCGACGGTTCTGCTATTGTTACAGGCCTCCTGCTTGCCTTCAACCTGCCATCAAACATTCCGGTTTTGCTAGTAGTAATTGGCAGTTTCGTATCAATTGCCATTGCAAAAATGACCTTTGGCGGTCTTGGAAATAATCCGTTCAATCCTGCTCTCGTAGGCAGGGTTTTTATGCTCATATCCTTCCCCGTACAGATGACCTCATGGCCTGTTCCTTCCGGATTCAATACGGGTTATACTGATGCTGTTACCGGTGCAACTCCACTGGCCATACTAAAAGAGGGTATTAACAATGGTGAACAGATTTCATCACTTATGGAGAAGATCCCATCGCATATGCAGATGTTTTATGGTTATATGGGCGGATCAATGGGTGAGATAGCTGCTGTGGCACTGCTTATAGGATTTGCCTGGATGCTTTTCAGGAAAATTATTACGTGGCATATCCCTGTTTCTGTCATCGGTAGTGTGGCTATCTTTACCTCCATTCTGTGGCTTGTAAATCCGGAACAGAATGCGGATCCTGTTTTTCATCTATTAACAGGAGGTATTCTTCTTGGTGCCATTTTTATGGCTACCGATTATGTGACTTCCCCGATGAACCCTGTCGCAATGATAATATATGGTTGTGGCATTGGCGTTATTACAGTCATTATCAGGGTTTTCGGGGCATATCCGGAAGGTGTTTCATTCGCAATACTTATTATGAATGCTTTTGTTCCACTGATGAATTCTTATATTAAACCTGTGCGATTTGGAGAGGAGGTGAAAAATGTCTAAACCGGAATCAACATTTGGTAATATGCTGCTGTCGCTCACATTAATAGCTCTTGCAGCATCAGCATGTCTCGGTTTCGTATATGAACTTACAAAAAAACCTATTGAAACATCTGTTCTGAATAAGAAACTCAAGGCAATTAAAGAAGTTGTACCTGAATTCAATAATAATCCTGACAATGAGATGTTCAGGCTGCCAACCGGGGAAGGAGACAGCCTCGATATTTATCCTGCAAAAAATGATGACATACTTGTAGGTTATGCTATAAATACTTACAGTAACAACGGATTCAGTGGAGAGATAAGGCTTATGGCCGGTTTCAGGCCTGACGGAACAATATTAAAGATTACTGTCCTTGAACACAAAGAAACCCCTGGTCTTGGCACAAAGATGGCTGAGCCATCATTTAAGGATCAGTTCAATGATAAAAATCCTTCGGATTTCATTTTAAAAGTTGAAAAAGACGGAGGGCCTGTTGATGCAATTACTGCAGCAACCATAAGTTCAAGAGCTTTTTGCGATGCCGTTCAGCGTGCTTACATTACATTGCAGAAAGGAGGTTTGAAATGACTCAAATGCAAAATTTTTCAAAGGGATTCTTTAAAGAGAATCCACTTCTTGTGCTGGTACTAGGATGTTGTCCTGCTCTGGCAACCACAACCTCAGCGCTAAACGGATTGGGAATGGGTATAGCCACAACCTTTGTCCTTCTTGGTTCAAATGTTGTAATCTCCTCCATCTCAAACCTTATTCCCGACAAAGTAAGGATTCCCTCATTTATTGTTATTATTGCATCGTTTGTAACAATAGTGGACCTGATTATGAAGGCTTATACTCCAGAACTTTATGAAAAGCTGGGGATATTTATACCGCTGATAGTTGTTAACTGTATTGTTCTTGGCCGGGCAGAAGCATTTGCAAGTAAAAACAGCCTGCTCTCTTCCATTCTGGATGGATTGGGTATGGGCCTTGGTTTTACAATGGCACTCGGAATACTTGGAGCATTCAGGGAAATAGCCGGTAATGGAGCTATTTTTAACTATAAGTTCCTTGAGGGCGATGGCATTCTGGTCTTTATTCTTTCTCCCGGAGCATTTATCGCCCTTGGATACCTTATTGCTCTTGTTAACCGGATAAAAAAAACCTGAAAATCGAAAAAAATGGAATATTTACTACTAATAATATCGGCCGTTCTGGTAAACAATATTGTCCTGGCACAATTCCTTGGGGTTTGTCCGTTTCTGGGTGTTTCAAATAAAGTCAGTACCGCTGCAGGTATGAGCGGAGCTGTTACCTTTGTTATGGTTCTTGCTACTGTCGTGACTTACCTCATCCAGACGTATATTCTTGATGCACTTGGACTTGGCTTCATGCAGACTATTACATTTATTCTTGTAATTGCATCATTAGTCCAGATGGTCGAAATAATACTGAAAAAGATCAGTCAGCCTTTATACCAGGCATTAGGTATATTCCTTCCATTAATAACCACTAATTGTGCTGTTCTGGGTGTTGCCATCCTTGTAATCAGAAAGGAGTATAATCTTCTCGAAGGTGTTGTTTACAGCGCTGCCACTGCAGTTGGCTTTGGACTCGCCCTGGTAATACTTGCAGGAATCAGAGAACAACTTGATCTTGTAGACGTACCTAAAGGTATGAAAGGTGTGCCTGTTTCCCTCATTATTGCAGGAATCATGGCCCTGGCATTCATGGGATTTACTGGTATAGGTAAATAGATATCCCTCTTTGATACCTTTTTCAAACGAAAATCAAATTAATATAGCATTAAGAGGAAAATTATTTGTTAATTGTGTCATTTCCATCCGGCGGATGATATGATAACAGCTGAGTATTACAAAATATTAGGTTTACCTCTTAACTCTTCGGTAGAAGAAATCAAAAAAGCATATCGGAAAAAAGCCCGTATGTATCACCCTGATATCAACCACTCTCCCGATGCCAAGGATCTTTTTATAAGGGTAACCGAAGCGTATGATTTCCTGCTTAACATTCATGATAAAACAACAGGGGATGAACAGGCTTTTAACCAGGCCATGGAGAACTGGAAAAAATACAGGCAAAACAGATCAAGGCAGAGGGCTTATGCCTATTCACAAACATCTTATAACCGGTTTAAAAACACAAGATTCTATAAAACAACAAGAATCCTCGATGGAACTACAATTATATCCAGTTTTGTTGTATCAATCCTTGTTCTTATTTATACAATATTCGGCTATATATTCAGGCTCACACATCCGATTCCGGGACTGGATCAGCCATCTGTATTTTCTTTCCTTTTGTTATTGATCCTGGGAATGATATTCTTCGTGGTATCGTTCATTTATCTAAGAGCATATAATCAGCTTTCAAAAAAGAGAAGAAGAAAAACCAGATGATGGCATAGTTTTTGAGCATCTCTCTGCTGTAACCCTGATTTAAAGAGCCTAATTATCCTTATATAATTCAGTTGCGTTTGTGCCATTAATAATACCATCATGAAAATCAATACCTTAAGATTTACGATAATTCTCCTGTTTGCAATACCGCTGATGTATTTATCGTGCAGCAAAACACCGGATGAGAATTTACCAACAGAGCCTGTCCTAATTGATCTTACCAATGATCAGATTGCACTGATTGAATCTGAGAATTCTTTTGCATTTGATATCTTCAGAGAGCTGATGGAAAGAACTGATCAGGATGAGAATGTTATCATTTCGCCTCTCAGCATCTCTTATGCACTTTCGATGACGCTAAATGGTGCTGAAGGAGCCACTCGAGATTCAATATTAAAAGCATTAAGAGTAGCCGGAATAACACCTGAACAGATTAACAATTCTTATAAAGACCTGACAGAGGCGCTTCTTTCTGTCGATAAACGCGTATTAATGTCCATTGCGAACTCTGTATGGGTAGAAAATAACTTTATGGTTAAACAGCCATTTATTGATATTCTGATAAATTACTACAATGCTGAATCCAGATCATTTGATATAAACGATCCATCAACCCCGGATTATGTCAATGCCTGGATAGAGGAAAAAACCAACGGATTGATTAAGGACATGATCGAGACTCTTGATGCAAATACAGTTATGCTATTGATAAACGCTATCTATTTTAAAGGAAAATGGAAATCGCAGTTTGATGAGTCTGAAACCGTCGATATGCCGTTCTACAAACCATCCGGTTCAGCAACTGATGTTCCGATGATGAAACAAACATCTGATTTTAAAATATTTGATGGAGATGGCTTTATTCTTGCCGAATTTCCTTATGGGCAGGGTAATTTTGTCATGGATGTTGTTTTACCCGATGACCAGAATGGAATCGGGGGATTACTCCCACTATTAACGGATATCAACTTCCAAAACTGGGTAAGTCAGATGGCTGAAAGGGGAATCAATCTCTCTTTCCCGCGCTTCAAATATGGATTTAAAGAAGAGTTGAAAGAGATTCTGACCGACATGGGTATGGGTATCGCATTTGATCCTTATTTAGCAGATTTTTCAAATATCTTCTCCGGTTTTCCACCAATATTTATCAGTTTTGTACTTCATCAGGCATTCATTGAAACAAATGAAGAAGGAACTGAAGCAGCTGCAGCTACTATTGTGGGTTTCGAAAACACTTCAGTACCTCCTCCCCCACTGGAACTTAGACTTGATCACTCATTCATCTACCTTATCAGGGAGACTACCACTAATTCCATTATTTTTATGGGAAGGGTTGCCGATCCGGCTGCAAATTAACATTAGTGGCGTAGTTACAAACTACGCCAAGCCAGGATCACTACTACAAGTCAGAATCGTTGGGTGTAGTTTTTAACTACCCCTGACTTCTTCTTCAGCCATATTTAAACCAGGTGATTAAAATATCTTGCCTTATCAGTTCAGTATATGTATCTGGTAATTCATATTTTTATTTAATTTTAATTCAGTAAAGTCTTTAGTTATTATGAGCTTTTTTATTTCCTTATTTTTCGTAACAATAACTTTACTTTCCATGGCTCAAAAAAATAATAATGGAAGTTCTTTTTGTGCTGATCAAAGTCAGAAGCCACTTTTTTCTTTCGGTTTGATAGCTGACGTTCAGTATTGTGATTGTGATCCGGCCGGAACAAGATTTTACCGTTCATCTCCAGCAAAACTAAGAGAGGCAATAAATTCTTTCAAAGAAGACTCAGCTGCTTTTATAATTAATTTGGGTGACCTGATTGAAAAAGATATTGATTCGTATCAAAAAGTACTAAATATCATCGATTCTTCAGGAATCAAAACCTGGCATTGCACAGGTAACCATGATTTTTCGGTGGAATCCCGCTTTAAGAAACGGATTCCGGTACTGCATCCTTTAAAAAAGGGATACTATTCATTTAATTATGATCAGTTCAGGTTTATTTTTCTCAATGGAAATGAAGTAAGCACCTATACTTCAAATAATAAAGCTACGATAAAAGAAGCACAACGATTGATAGAGAGTCTTAAGTCGGAAGGAGAAATTAATGCGATTGACTGGAACGGAGCTATTGGTAAAACTCAGCTTGGCTGGCTTGAAAAACAGCTCAACGAATCTTTATCAAATAACGAAAAGGTTTTTCTGATTTGCCATTTCCCCGTATACCCTCCTGATTTACATAACCTTCTTAATTACAAGGAAGTATTGTCAGTACTTGAAAAATACAATAATATAATTGGGTGGTTCAGTGGACATAACCATTCTGGTAATTACGGGAATTATAATATGATACATTTCGTAACATTCAAAGGAATGGTTGAAACTGAATCAACGAATAGTTATGCACTTATAGAAGTATACGGGAATAAAATATGGATTAAGGGAAGCGGAAGGGAGAAAAGCCGGATCCTGGAATGGTAATATGAAATCGCCGGATATTATTTTTCATCGTAATCAATGACTAAGCTGGCTAAAGAACTTACACTTTATGGGCTGATTATGGTCGGCACTCGACCACAACAGCCTTATACATCAGTTTCAAACAGGCTGTCCGGGAAGCAGGCCTTCGTGAACAACTTTCCATCCATTCCGCCCGGCATGGTTATGCAACGCTGCTTTATTACAAAACAAAAGACCTGAGAGCCGTACAGAAGCAGTTAGGTCATTCCAGTTTGAATATGACGTCTTTGTATGCTGATATTATGCCGGAGGAAAATGGAGAAATTGCCAACAAAATACTTGATTATTAAACCAGAACTATAAAGTCAAAAACCATGATACAAATAGATCATATTTTAGTAACTAAACATCCACGCTCACCCCTGTGTGGGCATTTTGAACTTACAATTGACGAAGTCCGCGAGTTTAGTGAAAGTTTCTTCAAGCTCGGATTTATGGCTAATGTTTGGTTAACAGACGGCTCATCGTATAGCTTTATCCGTACTATTGAAGGTTGGGAGTCGTGTGAAATGATCGATGAAGGTCTTGGTGGTATTTCAGAATATACCGGAACGTTTGAAGAATCGTTAGACCAACTTTTAACAAAGGTAAACATGCAACCTGGCAAGAATTAATAATATATTATATGAAACCATGAAACACAAAAATGAATACAATAAAAATCTTACAACAATAAACGAGAAAACATTCAACACCAGATACGGTCAAATTACCGTTACCGTAGTACACAACAAGCTGGAATTTAAAATTCCAAATACAATGTCCACCGCTCATTTGCTTGAATGGAAACAGCGGAACGCCAATTCCTTAGAGCAGCTCAGGAAGGATGAAAGTATTAATTGAAATATCATGGAAACACAAATAAAAGCAGCCGGATATATCAGGGTTTCCACAAAAAAGCAAGTTGATGATGAATCCTTGACGACTCAGCAAGGAAGTATAACGAGTTTTGTTAAGCAACAAGGTTACAAGCTGCCCCATGCAATAAAAACGTCCGATTATTTTGGAACACAATACCAAAAACATCCCTGCAGAAAACTTGCAAACTTATTTACCTAAATCATGCATTCTTATTTACCATTTACAAAGGCGCCTGCCACAATTCTGGTATCAAAAAGGATGCAGACATACATACTCTCATGCATAGTTTTGCAATGCCTCTTTTCCTGCGGATTGAGAAAACAAAAATTTCGTATTAATTTTCTGTTGCCATTTTCATTTTTTGCCTTATGTATAAGAAGACGGATAAAAGAAGTTGCCAAAGACCATTTTGGGAAATCAAAGATTTCCATTTTATCTGTTGTTATATGACCGAATGGAGCGAAACTGAATGGGGTAAGAAATTCTATAGGAATTTCATAGAGTTAACCTTTCGGAGTTCTTACACGGACCATTAAGTAAAAGATTTATAAAAATCTAAAACTTGTCTAATCTTATCCTCAATAGTAAAATATTGTCTACATTCTAAAACTCTACTTCTGGTTTCATTTAATTCAGGTTCTTCTCTCAATCTACTTGATAGTTCGCCAATTTCATTTATTACAATACCTATTCCATTCTCTTCTATAAACTCCTGTTGAGTTTTATGACCCAAAGATATAACTGGAAGCCCACAAGAAATGTATTCCAGGACCTTATTAGCTAAGACTGTATCTACATGTTCTTTATTTCTAGTTATATTAAAACCTGCCCACCCATAGTCATACTGTGTTATCTCTTGGAGTAATTTTTTTGTGTCTAAATGACCATGATAATGGATATAACCATTACCATCAGCAAAAGCATCATAATCTGGATTATCTTTGGAGGAATAAATGTGGATATGAATTTCTTGATCAGCAATAGCCTTAAAAATATCTTTTAGATCATAATGACCACCTAAATTAACACTATCCAGGCTTCCTTCATAAACAATATGAATTTCTCCATAGTTTTCAGATAATTTTCTCCTTAGAGCAGAAGGCATTAATCTTCCAGGAACATAATTTGGAAATACCAGAGTTGGTTTTTGATCAATTGGATAAGCACTTTCACATGCATCTTTGACACCTGATGTTACAAATATTAATCCATTACATTCAGTTACTGCTCTTCTTTCAATTTCTAAAACATGATGACCTTTTGGATCCAGGGCACCATAAGGTGTGCTTCTTATAGAAATCAAATCGTGAATATCATGAATAATAGGAATTCTCCCTCGAGACGCCTCTATTGCTGATAATGTAAGAAAATCCGGTGCATTATGACTATGAATAATGTCAATATTTTCATCATAAATCAGTTTTCTTATTTGTGGTGTAAGTTTCTTTTTTTCTAGTTTAATCATCCTATCAAAGAGTTCATCTCCGTATCCGTAAAATTGTGTTAATGTTTTGTGTGTATAAGCAAAGATTAATTTAAAATCATCTTTTGTACTTCTGAAACCCTCGGCGTATTTTAATGCCCTAATACATGGTTGTTGTTGTAAAAATAAAATATTCATTAATAGGTCTATGAGATTAAAATTTATATGTCTTTTGTATTATGATATAAGTGTTATGATATTATCACACAACCAATTTAGAAAACCTGCTAAGCAAAAATTCGTTAAGAAAGGTCAATTTCATATAGCTAGTTTATAGCATTACCTAAATTCAATTAATAAATACAACTCTTAACGATGATGAAACAGTATAAACATTTTTCAAAACAAAGGAGAAAGAAAATTTCTTTCCCTTTGCCCTTATAGATAAAGTTTAATTTTGCCCCCTCCTGGTCAGATCAAAGGTCATGAACGGCTACTTTTTCATTGTCTTTGCATATCCTGACCAGAGATCCATTGGTTTTAATAATCCTCTCTTCTCCCTGCTTCAGGCCTCTGACATACTTGACAATGGTTAAGTAGGCAAACCTTACTGATGTAATGCCTTTACTGTGTAATAAATGTCCACTCTATACATTAGGGTTTTCTATTAATTACTTAAGCTTGTTATACTTAACTTCTTAGAGTGGTACAGTTTACTATTATAACAATAGGTCTTTGAGATTAATGTTGATATGTATCTTGATTAATATAACTCGTAAAATCGCCATTAAATTATAACATCGATCGCTAAAATAAAAGTGCTGTGTTATGTGAAAGTTTTAATTACTTAGCAACTTATGTTTTTTCTGCTGTAGCGCTTTTGACCGTTAATACTAAATCTACCATTATTATCAATAATGCAAAAGAACCAAGAATGGCCGGGATAATATATATTTTTTCATATACCAAACCGCCAAACCAGTATCCAAAAACCGGAGAACCCAGCCAGGCACCAATCCAACCAAAGATTACTTTTGAAACAAATGAAACAATACCTGGCCTTATATAGAATTTAAGCACATAATGCAGTACTGCGGAGACCACAATACTGATTACCAGTAAAATTAAAAAACTAACAAAGTTCATTCCAATCATAGTGACACCTCCCATTTAAAGTTAATTTATAACACAGCACTATTTTTAAAAACCTAAATTCAATTCCTTCCGGATTACTCGAACAACTTATTGATTAGTAAATGTATAATTTCACCATGTTGCTCCGAAAGTATAGTTAATTTAATTCTGATAAACTTAAAACCAACGAAACAACATAGCTCAACTTTATCATTCAAAAGCTACCACAAATATACATGTTCGTAGCCAAATACAGAACAGTATTTTAAACAATTGCAACTCATGATGTTTGACGCTTTGACCAGCAAGAGATTGCGCAGGACGTCGTTAGCCACCTCACCGAGCAGAACCTTTAGGTGATAGCCTTCGAAAACCTCTGAACCGACCGAAGGGAACTCATCGAAGGTAAACCCTTAAAGGCTATAGGATTTGTTGTTTGCTGTATTATTTCATCTCATATATTTTGTCAACAATCCCATATTCAACAGATTCTTTTGCATTCATCCAATAGTCTCTATTAAAGTCTTTTAAAACCTGTTTAACTGGTTGATTACAGTTCTTTGATAAAATTTCTACTGCAATTTGTTTTGTTTTGGTAATTTGTTTTGCCTGAATTTCCAAGTCAGTAGCACTTCCTTGTAGTAATCCTGTACTTGGTTGGTGAATCATAACTTCACCTAACGGGAATATGTATCGTTCTCCATTTTGACCAGCGGACAATAATATCGACCCCATTGAAGCTGCTAAACCCATACATATTGTTGAAACAGGCGAGGAAATTAAATTCATTGTATCCAATATTGAAAATCCAGAAGTTATTACTCCACCTGGACAATTAATAAAAAAAGTAATCTTTTCACCAGGTTGAATTAATTCAAGATACAGTAATTTACTAACAATATCTTTTGCAGAATCATCATCAACTGGCCCCCAAAGAAATATTTTTCTTTGCTCCAGAAATTTCAAGTCTATTATTTTCTGAATCTCTTGATTTTTTTCTGTCTTTTCAGATTTCGAACTACTATTAAAATACTTTGTTATCATAAAATTTATCTGAGCTTGGGTCGTGAATTTAGTTAACCCAGGTAGGTTTTTAATATTCTACATATCATAGTATGTTTTAATTTTTCGATCGCCCTGGCTTTGATTTGCCTGACCCTTTCATTTGTCAGATTAAATTTCTCAGCAATTTCCGTGAGTGTGTGGGGATGCATTCCGTTTAATCCATAATAACATCTGATAATATTAGCTTCTTTTGGGATTAATTTATTAAGGCCCCTTTTAATTTCTTTCCTTAATGAATCCGTTAGCAATTCTTTATCAGGGCTGGAATCATCTTCGCTTATTAAAACATCATACATGTTCTCTTCTTCATTTTGTCCAATCGGGGCATCCAGTGAAATATGCCACCTGGCGTTTTTAATGGCTGCTGTCACATTAGTAAGAGACTGCTCTAATGCCTGTGTAATCTCAAGGATGGTAGGTTCTCTTTCATACTTTTGTTCCAGTTCAAAAAGGATTTTTTTTATTTTATTGATATGACTGATTAAGTTTATTGGGAGGCGTACAATTCTTGCCTGTTCAGCCAGGGCCTGTATAATGGATTGCCTAATCCACCAAACGGCGTAAGATATAAACTTAAAACCCCTCGTTTCGTCAAATCGTTGTGCAGCTTTGATCAAACCAAGATTTCCCTCATTGATCAAATCCGCCAGACTCAAGCCCATGTTCTGATATTGCTTTGCAACAGATACAACAAATCTGAGATTTGCATTTATCAAACAATCCCGTGCCTCCAGGTCCCCATTATGTATCCTTCTGGCGAGAGAAACCTCTTCTTCTGTGTTTATAAGCTTAATCTTACCTATCTCATTAAGGTATTTGTCCATAGATGGGCTCTCCCTGTTGGTAGCCTGCTCGGTGATTTTCAATTGCCGCATTTAAAAGGAAGATTTTAGGCTTGTGACATATATGAAAAATACTTTTTAAAGATACCACCTTATTATTGAAAATATTCATTCCTTCTTAGGATTTTGCAAATCTAATCACCTTTATAGATTTTCACAGCAGATGTATTGTTTGTTTGTAGCTTCCTCACACTAGAGAAAATGTGTAGCCTTAATCAATTAAAACAGACTGAAACAGAATACAGGGAACCTCGGGTCGAATAGCCGTTTAGTTATACATTAACTGGTACCTTTTTGTAGCATTTGAATAATAATAATTTCTTTTTTATCAGTAACAGTCGGCAAAATCGGTTTTATTGAGGAGGCATTTTTTTACTGTGCAAGAGACAATTCCTTTATTACTGTTTTTGGCTCTTTTTATAACGGGGGCAAACTCTTCATTCCGATCTTCATAATCATCTATTACTATTTGTCGTTGTTTCATCGTTGTTATCTGCCCTTTCTTATAGCGTCTGATTTGTCTAATGGTAATTTTTTGTTGAAATTTGATATGAGTGTAGTTCTGAAGTATTAATTTAAATTTAAACTTATGAAAGCATTAAATTGGATTGCATGGATTTCTGCGGGAATCGGAGTTGTATTTGTCATATTAGGTCTAATTCAAGTGGTTTTTGGGAGATTGCGTTCTGGTACGGAGATAATAAATTATTTTCATGCAGCTAACAGTTTCTTCCTTTTAACAATTGCTTTGTTTGTTTCTCTTATTAAATGTCAATGTAAAAAGGAATAAATCAACTTTAAGCCTATGAAGTAGAATATTATTCTAGTCTTTGAATCAGGTAGCCCATTACACTTACTCATTTCAAATCGAATCAAGTATCTATACATATAGTTACGGTGTTGGCTTTTTATAACATCCCTCACTGACGACCTTCTGGATTCGGACCCGGGATCTGTATTCATATAAACAAAAAGTCCCGATTTTCTGAAAGGATGATAAACTATTTTTTAAATACAAAATTTAAAGCTGCTGTTGATCCCTTCAAGCTAAAGACACAATCATATTTGGTACAATCACTTTGGAGTCTGACATGCATTTTTGTACGATTTTTTATGTCTTTTATGAAATTATCAAATTCATTTTTATCGAATTTACTTTGTGGTTTATAATATGGACTGTTGCGTGTAATCCATTCTTTTCTGTCCTGTCATAATAACCAATATTTACATCTTCATAAATGATTAAATGTAAAAACCAAATATCCTGATTTTCATTTGTTGTGGCAGTAAAATTATATACTTTACTTTCATTATCAAAAATAATTTTGATTTGTTTATTGTCACATCCAGCATAGGTTACATTTGACAGATAGATATTAGGATTATCTATGTTGTTATTGAATACATTTACTACAAAAATCGGGATTTCATACGGCCATTCAGAACCGATTCCAATAATAGATGAAGTTTTATATTCCCCATCAAATACATTTCCACCTTTTTCATAGGTCCATGTTTGACTATTGAGATAAAGATTAAATGCCAGAAATAACATCAAAGAAAATAGTTGTTTTTTCATTTCGTTGATTTCTTTTCCACATTATACTGAGCTTAGTGGTCCTGGTAAGAAGAAAAGCATCCTGTAAAACAAATATACATTTTTTTATAGCAGAGTAATCCGCAAAACCGATTTTATTTAATTCCCTGTTTTTTCCCTGTTATATCGCTGCTATTTCAATTTTTCATGTTGTTTTTACATTGTTAATTACTCTTTTTTTGACATCTTATCACAGTTTAATCACAGTTCCATTTTTTTTATAGATAGACTGTAATTCCTGTAATTTATGATCCAATAAAAATCTTCATTTCCTTTTTTGTCTGAAATAGTCTGCAAAACCTACTTTATTCTTTAATATCATATCCATAATCCTTTAGCCTCTTATTAGCAATATTTATCTCTTCAAATGTGAATAATTCCCTCCATTCCATTTTTATTACCAATGCTTCAACAGTTAGGTCTAATCTATT
>Ga0315545_1001213_pt1 | contig 25762 bp, 25 predicted proteins | sample SalMarSW160210MG_FD_203096 | JGI IMG/M metagenome (GOLD analysis project Ga0315545, IMG submission 203096) | Salt marsh sediment microbial communities from the Plum Island Ecosystem LTER, Massachusetts, United States - Salt Marsh Sediment SW1602-10 ...
ATAGTCAGGTTGGCTCTATTCTGGCCGAAATACTGGGCATCCCTGTAGTTACCCTCGCCGGTGACATCGAGGCAGTCGACAATAAGCTCAAGGTAAAGAGGATTTTGAAAGACGGCTATGAAGTGCTGGAAGCCCCTATGCCAAGCCTGGTTACCGTCAGCAATGAGATTGGCATACCTCGTCTTCCGGCTGGAGTGCGCATCATGCTTGCCGCCCGCAAGCAGGTCCCGGTCTGGACGGCGCAGGATATCGGGGCGGAACCAGCGCAGTTGGACAAGGCTAACGCCCATACCGAGGTCACCGGTCTCTCTGTGCCGACCCGAAAGACCGAGTGCGAGATAGTTACCGGGGATACCCCCGGCCAGGCGGCGGAAAATCTAGCCTCAAAGTTGGCCGAACTGCTATGAGTATGGATGAACGGAGGATATTCTAATGGATAATAAAGGTGTTTTAGTTTGTGGCGAGATCGCTGAAGGGAAACTAGCGCCAATCACTATAGAACTCCTTGGAGCCGGAAGAAAGCTCGCCGATGAACTGGGCGAGGAATTAAGCGCCCTGTTGATGGGCAGCCAAGCCGGCGGCCTGGGTAAGGAGGCAATCGCCTACGGGGCTGACAAAGTCCATGTTGCTGAAGACAGTCTACTGGACAGTTATAACTCCGATGCCTACACTCAGGTAGCGGCTGACCTTTGCTCAAAAGTGCTCCCTTCTATTATGCTTTTTGGCCATACTGATGTCGGTTGTGACTTAGCTCCGCGACTAAATGGTCGCCTGGGGGGTGGGCTGGCCATGGACTGCCTGGCGTTATCCGTTGACCCGGCGACCAAGTTCTTAGTCTCGACCAGGCCTGTCTTTGGTGGTAACGCCCACGCCACGATGGTATCAAAGTCCGCCCGACCTCAGATGGTCACTCTAAGACCGAAAACAGTGCCGCCAGCAGAGCGCGATGACTCACGAAAAGGTGAGGTTATTCCGGTAGAAGACAAGATCGACCCTTCGGCGCTTAAAGTCAAGGTTGTCGATCGGATAAAAGAAGAGGTGGAAGGGGTTAAGCTGGAAGACGCCGAGGTAGTCGTTAGCGGTGGGCGTGGCATAGGCAGTGCTCAAAACTTCGAGATGATCCGGGAGCTGGCTAACGTTCTGGGTGGCGCTGTTGGTGCTACCAGGCCTGCCTGTGACGAGGGTTGGGCGCCGATGACGCTCCAGATAGGCCAGACCGGAAAGGTGGTCAGCCCTAAACTGTACATAGCCGTAGCTCTCTCCGGCGCCATACAGCATGTCGCTGGCTGTTTGGGCTCAAAATACATTGTGGCGATAAATAAAGATAAGGAGGCTACTATCTTCAGCGTAGCCCACTTCGGTATCGTCGCGGATTATAAAGAAGTCTTACCGGCTCTGACCGCGAAATTCAAGGAGCTACTAGCAGCATAAGCCGCGGATTTGCCAGAACCCTGGAATGTTCCGCATAGATATCCAGGCCCCTCTCTGCCCCAAAACCCCGCTTATTTATTCTAATAACCTCTCATGCCGGAGGTTATTGCTCTTCCATCTTTACTTTTTACCACCCACCACTTTTTACCACCCACAATAGCAAAGTAACCATACCCATCTTTACTTTTTTTACTTTTTACCACCCATCACTTTTTATCACCCACAACAGCAAAGTAATCATACCCACTAACTATGACCAAGGTACCGGGACTAAATAATGCCCTCATCCGTACCTTTGGGTGATTCCAAATTCGCCATAAGGCGAACATAATTGACACGGCTTGGACATAGTCACACAGATAGTCTGAGGGGTGATAGAACGATGACAGTGAACATGAGGGGCCAAACCTATTATAGAACCGCCGAGGTATGTTCCCTGGCCGGCATAAGCCGGTCCACACTATTCCGTTGGTTAAGGAAAGGTATCCTCGATGACGTATCTCACCGGGACAGGCGTGGCTGGAGGTTGTTCACTGACCGCGATATCGGCCGCATCACCGACGAATCCAACAAGATCAAGTGAGGAATAGGGTAGATAGATGAGATCAGCCGAAATCAAGCACTCCATGGCAAGCACACCAGTCATCATCTTCGCCTGTGCCTTCCTGCTGGCCACGGTTTTGGCCGGGCTAACCGATATATTTACCGCCCCGGCCTCTCTGACCAGCACACTGCCCGCCTCACAGGGATGGATGCATCCCTTAATCGATGCCCTCTTTGTGCTGCTAGCCGGTATCTGTGCCACCTACCTGGTGGCCAAGCTGGTCCTCAAACGCGCAGAGACCGAGGAGGCACTCCACACCGAGAAGAGCAGGCTGCAATCGTTAGTAGATTCCTTAGAATATGACCTCACCATACAGGATAAAGACTACAACATTATCTATCAGAATGAGCCGTCGAGAATAAGTTCTGGTGGCAACCATATTGGGGGGAAGTGTTACCGGGCCTATGAAGGTAGAGACGAGGTATGCGAGTGCTGTCCGGTAGAACAAGCGTTTAAAGACGGCAAGTCTCACACTGGAGAGAGGCAGCGGCTATCGCCTTCGGGTGAGGTTACCTTCTGGGAGAACACGGCCAATCCCATTAGAGACTCCCGGGGAAATATTGTTTCCTGCCTTGAGATCGGCAGGAATATCACCGAGCACAAAAAGGCCGAGCAGGCGCTGGCCGATGAAACCACCCGGCGGCGTATCCTGATCGACCAGTCCCGGGACGGTATCGTTATCCTTGGCCAGAACGGCAAGGTATATGAGGCCAACCGGCGATTTGCCGAGATGCTCGGCTACACCCCCGAGGAAGCCGTCCGGCTCCACGTGTGGGACTGGGATACCCGGTGGACACGCCAGCAGCTGCTCGAGATGATCCGGAGTATTGACGCCGCCGGCGACCGTTTCGAGACGTACCATCGTCGCAAGGACGGTACCACCATTGACGTTGAAATCAGCACCAACGGGGCCGTATGTGCCGGCCAGAAGCTGGTCTTCTGCGTGTGCCGGGATATCACCGGGCGCAAGCAGATGGAGGAGGCGCTGCGGGACAGCGAAGAATTTCGCTCCAGCCTGCTGGCTAATTCCCCCAACCCCATAAGCGTTATCAACCCCGATAGCTCGTTAAGATACGTAAACCCGGCGCTGGAGAATATCACCGGCTTCTCGGCGGCGGAGCTTATCGGCAAGAAAGCCCCATACCCCTACTGGACGCAGGAAACGCTCAAGCAAACCATCATAGGCTTCAGGAAAGCCATGCGCCAGGGAGACCAGAGAGCCGAAGAGCTTTTCCAGAATAAGAACGGCGAGCGCTTCTGGGTCAAGATAACCTCGATACCGGTGATGAACGACGGCGAGTTTAAATATCTACTGACCAACTGGGTTGACATCACCAAGCGCAAGCAGGTAGAGGAAGCACTGCGGCAGTCCGAGAAGAAATATAAAAACCTGGCGGAAGCCACCAGCGACTTGATATGGGAAGCCGACGAAAGGGGAATATTTACCTTCGTCAGCCCCAAGATTAAGGACCTTCTGGGGTATGAGGCCAAAGAACTAATCGGCAAAATAAGAACGCTTGACCTTATACCAAAAGCGGAAAAAGGGGAGTGGCTTAAACGCTTCAAAGAAATCAATGCCAGGCGGGAGCCGTTCTTCGGTTTTGAAATTACCCATCTCCACAAAAACAGCAACCCCATCCTATTCGAAATCAGCGGCATCCCTACATTCGATAGTGACGGCAATTTTAAGGGGTATGTCGGCATAAACAAAAACATCACCGAGCGCAAGCGGATGGAAGAACAGCTCATGCTCACCGACCGCTTAGCCTCCATCGGCGAGCTCGCTTCCGGCATCGCCCACGAGCTCAACAACCCGCTGACCAGCGTCATCGGCTTCTCGCAGCTACTCCTGGAGGAAGACCTCTCCCAAAATCTCAAGGAAGATTTAGGCACCATCTACAGCGAAGCCCAGCGTGCCTCGGCTATAGTCAAGAACCTGCTAACCTTTGCCCGCAAGCATGCCCCGATGAGGCAGATAAGCCAGGTCAATAACATACTGGAAGACGTGCTCAAACTGCGCTCCTACGAGCAAAAGGTAAACAACATTGAGCTGGAAAAACAGTTTGCCGCCGACCTCCCAGAAATCATGGTCGACTACTTCCAGATGCAGCAGGTATTCCTCAACCTCATCGTCAACGCGGAATCGGCCATGCTGGAAGCCAACGGCAGAGGCAAAATGGTCATCACCACCGGCAGGCACAACCATACCGTCAAGGTTACTATCACCGATAACGGCCCGGGGATTGCCAAAGAAAACTTAAGGCGCGTCTTTGACCCCTTCTTCACCACCAAAGAGGTGGGCAAGGGGACGGGCTTAGGCTTGAGCATATGCCACGGGATAGTAGCCGGGCACGGCGGCAGAATATACGCTGAAGGCGCAGTAAATGAGGGAGCTACTTTCGTGGTGGAGCTACCACTCGACGGTAACTCAGACGCAAGGAGGGAAAGGCATGGTAAAAGGTAACGGCCAGCAGCAAAGGAGTCTGGTAGTAGAAGACGAACCGTCCATAGCCAGGATGTGCATCAGGGCACTGGGGGCGGAAGGCTTCGAAGTAGATGTAGCCGCCGATGGGAAATCGGCTCAAGCCCGACTCTCCGTAAAGGGGAATAGGTACGACCTGTGCCTCATTGACATCAGGACGCCGGGGATGAACGGCATTGAACTCTACCAGTACTTGAAAGAGACTGGCTCCGAGATGACAAATCGGGTGATATTCACCACCGGAGACGTAGTCAACGAAGAAATTAAAACCTTCCTGGAGGAAACCAGCCGGCCGTTTCTGCCCAAGCCATTCACCCTTGACGAGTTAAGGTCGGTGATAAAGATGGCCCAAGCCCTCGCCTCACCGTAAAAAAGTGTAAAGATGGAAAAGCAAGAGAAAATACTACTTGTTGATGATGAGGCGGGAATCAGGAGGCTGCTAAACCATAAGCTGGCCAAAGCCGGCTATGCCTGCCAAGAGGCGGAAAGCGCCGAGCGGGCGCTGGAGAAGATGAAAGCCAGTCCCGCCGAGTTGATGATTCTTGATATCAAGATGCCGGGCAAATCGGGCATAGAGCTGCTGCCGGAGATAAAGGCCAAATACCCGGATACGGCGGTAATTATGGCCACGGCCATTACCGACGCCGCTAACGCCATAAACTGCATGAGGGAGGGAGCCGACGACTACATCTGCAAGCCCTTCAATCTGGAAGAGGTAGTCATCAGTGCCGACAAATCCCTGGAGAAAAGAAGACTGGAGCTGGAGATCAGGGAGTATCAGGAACGCCTCCAGCAAAAGGTAGATGAGCAGACGGCAGAGATTCGCCGTCTCTTTCTGGGAGCCATCGAGGCACTGGTATTCGCTCTGGAAGCCAAAGACAAGTATACGGCCGGCCATTCACGGCGGGTGACCAAGATTGCCCTGGCCATCGGAAAAGAGCTCGGCCTAGCCAAGGACGAAATTGAAGACCTGCGCTGGGGAAGCCTGCTGCACGACGTGGGCAAGATTGCCGTTGACCAGTCCATTCAGAACAAGCCGGAAAAACTTACCCCCGTCGAGTACGAACATATCATGATTCACACCCAGATCGGGGCTGGTATCGTAAAACCGGTGGTCAACGACAGAGTCGTCGCCATGATTGAGCACCACCACGACCGTTACGATGGCGCCGGACTCAATCAGACGGTAACCGGAGAAGATATACCCCTGGGGGCCAGGATCATGGCGGTAGCCGATGCCTTTGACGCCATGACCTCTCACCGCCCCTACCGCCCGGCAATGCCGGTGGAGGAAGCCCTGAGAGAAATCAAACGATGCGTCGATACCCAGTTCGACCCGGTGGTGGCCCGTGCCTTCCTCAAGATAAGTGCCGCCCTGCCGGTGATGAAAAACGGCCAGGCCGCCACCAGCAAACGCCTAAAGGCTAAAAAAGCAAGGTGAGCCAAAAATGAGCGGGAAAATCAACAAGAACACCAGCTCCGGCCATAAAAGAAAGATACTCATAGTTGACGATGAGCCCAACGTCAGAAAGCTGCTGCGCACCCTGCTGAAGAAGAATTTCACCGTTGTCGAAGCCGAAGACGGGGGACAAGCGGTAGAAATAGCCGGTGCGGAAAAACCAGACCTCATCCTGATGGACATCATGATGCCCAAAATGGACGGCTACACCAGCTGCTACGTGCTAAAGAGAGAGCCGGCCACCAGGTCAATCCCCATCATCATACTCACCGCCATAGACCTCAAACTCAACCTACAACTCAGTAAAGAGATAGGCGCCGACGGCTATATCACCAAACCCTTCAACTCGCAAGACTTACTGGACAACATTGCCCAGGTCCTGCCCACTGCCTAAAGCTTTACCACCCCCCACCTACAAAAAAGGGGCGAATCCCTCGCCCCCGATCAAGAATACCCGTCTGGTTAGTCTCTATCCCTCTGATTTCTCCAGCTTATCCATCATCACCTTGGCCTGGGCAGCTGCCTCCTGAGCCCCTTCGATAATACCCTGAGCCTTCTCATGGGCGGCAGCGATAAGCTTATTGGAATCCTCAAGCGCCCTCCTGGCGGTAGCCCTGGCCTCAGAGGTAATCTGCTCGGCCATTCGTTTAGCCTCAGCCACAGTCTCAGCCGCCTCCCATTCCGCCTGCCGCTTTTTATCCGCCATGTGCTTGGCCGCCTCCGCCTCCCCCTTCTTCCTCGCCTTCTCTATTGCCTCACTGGTCTCCCGGTCCACCTTCTGTTTAGCCTCAGTGACAATCTTACCCCACCTCTCCTCAGCCTCCTTCCGCCCCACCTCCCTGGCACTCTTAAGAATCATCTGGGCTTCCTTCTGCGCCCTCTGCTTAACCTCCCTAACCTCCTTCTCCACCTGCTTTCTCAACTCAGCAACAGCCCTAGCCGATTCCTGGGCTTCCCGATTGGCCTCCTCGGTCACCTTACTGGCCGCCTGTTCCGCCTTACTTTGCGCCTCAGCCACTATCCTAGTGGCTTCCTCCTCGGCCTCACGTTTAGCTCTTTCCACAACATCGGCTGCCTTCTCCCTGGATTGCTCCACAAGGCGCTCCACCTCCTGCCGCTTCTCCTCCTCGGCCTCCTTCCTGGCCTTGGCCTCAGCCTCCTTAGCCATCTGCGCCGTCAGTTCTTCTGCCTCGGCAACAACCTTGGCCGCCTCCTTCTCCGCCTTTCTCTTGGCCACCTCCTCGAACTCGGCTATAGCCTCTTCAGCCTTACTCCGCGACTCAGCGACAAGCTTGGCTACTTCCTCCTCCGCCTTGGCCTTGGCCCCGCCGGTAACCCGTTCCGCCTCGGCCTCAGCCTCGGCGATAATCCGCTCCGCTTTCTCCCGAGCGCCGGCGATAATATAAGCCGCTTCCTGCTCCGCCCCCTCTTTTACCTTCCTGAACTCGGTCTCAATAGCCTCGGCGAGCCTCTGCTTGTGCTCAGCAATAACACCGTTGCCCCCTTCAGTCCCCTGCCTGACCTCACTGCTCACTTCTTCCATATCACTCACCTGCTTCCCCGGCCTTAAGCTAAAATGCCGGCCGGTTTCACATCTTCGGAGTTGAGTTTAGCCCTTATCGGCACAATTGTCAATCTATTTTTAAAAAATTTTGCCTACTTAACGCCCACGGTACAGAGCCAGCCCTGGCCATCTTTAAGCCGGCACTGTACTTTAGAGAAACCGGCGGCGGTGAGCATGGCCACCATCTCAGCACCGGCATAGAGCGGAAACCGCATCTTTTGTGCCATGGCGGCGTATTTCGGCTGGTCATCCATATCCTTATTCCAGGCGGTGGTAATGGCCACCAGCCCCCCGTCTTTCAGAACACGGTACACTTCCCTAAGTCCGGCCACCGGCTCCGGCCAGTAATTGAAGGACTCAATAGCGCAAGCCCGGTCAAAGATTGCATCCTCAAAAGGCAGATTAGAGATGTCACCCCTTTTTATAGCCACACGCTCAGCTCCCACGGCGGCGGCGTTACGCTTTAGCGCCTGCCGCACCATAACTTCAGAATAATCGACTCCGGCGACAAAGCCGCTGGTAGCGAGCCTGGCCATCTCCTTGATGGTCATACCGCCGCCACAGCCAATGTCCAGTATGGAACTATGCGGCTGGATACCCATCAGTTCAATCGTCCAGCGGCTTAAAGGGCGGTGTCTCCAATTCATCAGGGGGCCCATCAACCCGCCGAGCCAGCCGCTGGGTTTACGGCACTGGGCGCCGAATACTCTCATGAACGGCACAAAATTATTCATTGGGGGCTTCTTTTTATTAACCAACAGGGGGCACTACTAAACAGATTAACAAAATATCAGCCTGAAGTAAAGGCTAAATAAACTTAAAAAAGAAAAAATTGAACGAAAAACCTATTGACATCGAGGTAAGAATGGTCTATCGTTTTAGTAATCACAAAGGAGGTTAGCCGATGCAAGCTTACTGTGTGAAGTGCCGAGCCAAAAGGGACATGAAGGATGCCAGGCAGATAACCATGAAGAATGGTAAGCCGGCAACCCAGGGTGTATGCCCGGTATGTGGGACCAAGATGTTCCGCATCGGGAAGTAATTAAACTTCAAGCCCTTTTTCCGTCCGAAGGTCAAACTGAATAAATAACGGTTGAAGCGTTGGTATGCTTTGCCTCAGCCGGCTAGGTTACTGACTGCCTACCACGTCAACCCACAGGTCGAGGGTGTGGTAGGCTTTGCTTTCCGAGCCCCAGTAGAGCTGAAATTCAACCTTCTGCGCCTCACCAACCTCAGTAGGAGCAAAACTAACCGGTTGCTCCCACTCCTCCTCGTGTGCCAGAGTAATCGTGGCCACCCCCCCCACATCCTGCTCCCCGATAACTATCCTGATATGATAGTCAGCTATTTCCTGCTGGTGATTTACTATGCCCAGGGTCACCGTTGCCTCCTCCCCCAGAACAATCACGTCGGGGTAATCGTCCGCCCTCCCCTCGGGACCGAGCATGTAAAACTCGGTAAATGCCTCCCCCGTATCGGGTGGCCGGGCTACATAGACCAGCGTGCCGATAGCCCCGATGATAACCACCACCAGCAGAATCAGGAGGACCTTATCCCAGAGGTGCTGCCTGCCCCGGAACCCGGACAGCGAGAAGCGAAAGCGGGGCTCAAAGCGCCCCTCCGGAGGCAGTCGGCGCCGGCGGTAGTAAGCGACAGCTGACGCAGCGATAATGAAAACCAGAAGCGCTATCAGCACCGGATAGAGGCTGATACCCCAGGGGGTAAAGTTAAGGACAACGCCTACTAACGGTACCACGACAATGCTGAGACCGAAGCCCAGAGCCAGGCGCCGGACGATATCAAGGTCATCACGTTTGGGAAAGATGGCCGCGACCAGGCTATAGCCAGGAGAGAAAAGGGCAAAGATCAGCCCCAGGACGAGGCTCGCCGGGCTTCCCCCACAGAAAACGGCCAGGGGCACTAGAACCAGAGAAACAACGACCACCGCCAGCAGGTCCACGCTAACTCCCCTCCCTCAAGATATATACCCCTTCTCGTACCTCCACCAGGTCGGGATTATTCAGCGGGAACGGGCTGTAAAGAACGTTTGCGTTTCTTTCCCTGATATATTCGGTATCAGGGGCACCCGCCCTAAAAAACTGGTCGATCTCTATCGCCTCCTCAACTCCCCAGGGGTAGGCCTGGGCGGTATAAACATATTGCCCCCCGCTTATGGGGACAAGAGACCAGCCGACGTAGGGGTTAAGCAGAACGACAGAGTCTTGAGGCAGCTCTTCACCTATCCACTTAAAGTCATGATAGGTGGGGGTATTAACCACGTGATAATAATCCTCTTTAGCGTAACCATCCATCCTAAGAACCAGGGCAAACACCACCACCACCGCCAGGGCCACATAGACCGGGAGCGCCCCCCAGCGCCACCGCTTAAAGAAGTCAAGCCCCAGCTGGCGGAGCTGGCTCAAGCCATAGCCGGCAATAAAAGCCACCAGGAGCATAACGTAGAGCCAGCCCCTTTCATAAAGGATATCGGGGCCCACTTCAAACCACTGCCGGTAGAACTGCACAAAGAAAAGCAGGATAACGGTAGGTACCAGGAGGGCGTAGTTACGCCAGCCGCCCCTGGCTATCAGAAAGCCAAAACCGATAACAGCCAGGGCTATCATTATATAACCCAGCTGAGGCAGGGGAATAGGAATAGCCGGCAGGGGTATCTTCTCCGCGTTCATAATGTTCTGGATTTCCCTCAGCACAAACGCCCGGTTCCACAGAAAGATAACCAAACCCGAAAACGGGATAAGCAGTATGCAGGTAAGAGACGGCAGCGTCTGCCGGAATGGGCTCTTGGAAAGGACAAGGTAAAAGAGGAGGTAAATCACCAGGACAAAGCCCACGGCGACAGCAGTAGTGCCGTGAATGAGAAACAACGAAGCTAAGCTAACCACTACTAAAGGCAGTGGCCTCCAGTCTTTTTCCATTTTTTCCAGCAGTATCAGGCACAGAGGGAAAAAGACCAGCCCCAGAGTCACCGGCACCAGAAAAGCCGGCCCCAGAAATCTGATTGTGGTGTGGATGAAGGTGGCGAAAAAGGCGGCTTCCAACCCAAAGCCCCGCTTCCGGCCCCAGGCATAAGCGACCAAGGCTATTATGCCCAGAACCAGCGCCGGCATCAGGCGGGCCAGCACCAGCCAGGACGAGCCGGTAGCCAGCAACGAAGTGCCGAACCAGATATAATAGCCCGTTTCCGGGTGCCCCTCCACCTCCCACTGACCGCCGTGGAAGGGATTGGGATAGTTAAGGTGACCGGTATTCAGAACCTGGGTGGTATGCCCCAGGTGCATCCATTCATCCACATGGAGGGGATAGGGGTAATCGAGGCGGGGGTACAAAGCCATAAAGAAAGCCAAGGCAATGATAGCAACCAGTAATATAGCTTTTATTAAAGAGGCTCTACTCAAGAAACCGTCACTCTCAAACTAAATTGCTACCATTTTAGCATCAACCCCCTTAAGGGGCAAGGCAACCCCCCCCCGCTTCTAGCTCATGGACAGGTAAGGCCACTCTGTGGTAATCTGTTAGCTGCCATGAAATGCTTGATACTGGCCGGGGGCTTTGGCACCAGGCTCTACCCCCTCATCACCAACAAATCCAAGGCGCTGCTTGAATACAAGGGCAAGCCACTGTTAGGCCACCTGGTGGATAAGGTCCCCCGGAATATAGAAATTCTGGTCTCCACCAATCTCAAGTTTGAGTCTGATTTCCGTCAGTGGCAGCAGGGGGTGGATAGAGACATAGACCTCTGCGTCGAGGCAATCTGGAGTGACAAGCAGAAAAAGGGGGCGGTCGGCTCGCTCAACTTCTGGGTTACCACCAAGGACATCAGCCAAGACCTGCTGGTCATAGCCGGTGACAACTACTTCGAGTTCGACCTATCGCAGTTTATCGCTGCCTATGATGGCAATAACACCCTGGTTGCCGTCCACGATATCGGCGATAAGAGCCGGGCCAGCCAGTTCGGCGTGGTGCGGCTGGATGGTGACCGCCTGGCCGGGCTGGAAGAGAAGCCGGCTCACCCCAGGTCCAGCCTCATTGCCACCGCCTGCTATATTTTCCCCCCCCGCATATTCCCTCTCTTAAAACAGTACTGCTCCGGCGGCAAGCGGGATAACCTGGGCAGCTTCATCTCTCACCTTATTGAGGTCGACCAGGTCCACGGCTACCTGTTCACCGAGCCCTGGTTTGATATCGGCAGCAACTACTCCTCAAGCAGCAAGAAATGAGCCTGCCAAGCAAGGAAGCTGAGCACTGGGGAGAGGTGGCCAGGGGCTGGTCGGAGCGGGGCTATGCCAACGAGCTTCTCGGCGAGCAAAAGAGAAAGACCTACATAGACTTAATAACCAGATGGACCCAGATAACCGCCGGGCAGAGGATTCTAAAGACAGACCTCTTTGCCGAAGCCTTTAGCGTGGAGCAGTTTTTCTTTGATATCATCCCGGCCAAAAGCGATGTCGTCGGCATCGATGTCTCCATCGAGATAGTGGCCGCCGCCAGAAGCCAGGCCCAAAACCGGGGCATAGATGCCGGTCAGTATCTCTGCGGTGATGTCAAAAAGCTCCCGCTGCGGGATAACTCCATCGACCTTATCATCTCCGATTCCACCCTCGACCATTTCCCCACCGAGGCGGAAATCGTTACCGCGCTGGAAGAACTGGGGCGGGTACTAGCCGACGGCGGCACTCTCATATTAACCATAGACAACAAGGGCAATATAACCTACCCCCCCTACTGCATAGTCCGTCTATGGATGAAACTGGGACTAGCCCCCTATTTCATCGGCCGGACTCTTTCTCTTTCCCGCCTGAGACGCTCCCTAACGGAAATCGGGCTTACTGTTGAGGAAAACACGGCCATTCTCCACTACCCCCACCCCGACGGGCTGGTAAGGTGGCTGGAGCGCTCTCTTCGTAATTTAAGCCGGGGCAAACTGGACAACGCCATCAGAAAGTGGCTGGCCTGTCTCAACCGGCTGGAGGGAAGCAAAATCAAATACCTCACCGGGCGCTATATTGCCATTAAAGCGGTGAAGCGAGGGTAACTTGAGCGAACTAATCTGTGTCAATATTGAAGGAGAGCCAAATCTCCAAGGATACCTGGCGATAGATTCTACGGTCAATGGCCACAGCCACGGCGGACTGAGGATGTCACCCGACCTTTCACCGGAATTGATGACTCAGGTTGCCAGGGTAATGACCTTGAAGTACGGCTTTTGCGGGCTGCCGGTGGGCGGAGCCAAGGCAGGGATTGTTGCCGACCCGGAGATGCCGCTGAATAAGAAACGGGAGCTACTCAAGAATTTCGGGCAGGCGCTTGAGCCATTTCTCAAAACCAAGCGCTATATCCCGGCTGAAGACCTGGGCACATCAAACGATGATATCAGGTTCATGCTCAAGTCCATCGGGCTCAAAGTTCAGGCCAGAGATTTAACCTGGAAAACGTCCGGGTTTTATACCGGCATCACTGTATTTGCCGCCGCTGCGGCGGCCGCCCGGCACATCAGCCTGGATTTAAACGGGGCTTCGGTAGCTATCGAAGGGTTCGGCAGTGTGGGGGCCTCCGCCGCCAGGATGTTCTGGGGGCGGGGAATCAGAGTGGTGGCTATTTCCACCAGCCAGGGGGCAATCCATGATGAGGCAGGTCTGAATATCGATGAGCTTATCAGACTCCGTGACCGGGTGGGCAGTCAGGTGGTCAATCTATCTGACCAGGGAGAAAAAATAGACAAGAGCCGGCTAGTTGAGCTGGAGGTAGATATATTCTCCCCCTGTGCCCAGTCTTACAGCCTAACCCCGGAAAATGCCCGCCGGGTAGCCGCCAGAATAATCAGCCCCGGCGCCAATGTCCCCATCACCGCCGAGGCGGAGCCGGCTCTACTCCAGAAAAAAATCCTGATTATCCCCGACTTTGTAGCTAACTGCGGGGGCGTACTGGGGGTTTCCATGAAGCGCGCCGGGCTAAAAGAAGACTATATCCAGCACTTTCTGGAAGACAAAATCAGCCAGCAGGTCGCCGGAATAATTGAGGCCGCCGAGAGGGCAAAGGTTGCCCCCGGGGCATATGCCCAGAGAATCGCCGAGGAGAGGTTTGGCAAGGCCAAGGCATCAGCCGAGGGGAAAAATTTCAGCGCCAGAATCCTTAGCTTCGCCCTGGAGCTATACCGGCAGGGGGTCATACCCTATCAGCTCGTCACCCCGGTAGCCTCAAGGTATTTTGAGAAAAGATTTACGCCCTAGCGCCGCGATAGCGCGCCCTCATCATCAGAATAGCGTAAACGCCAACCACCCCCTGGACGGCCAGCCAGATATAACCGATGCCAACCAGGCCCACCTGCGGCATAATGAAATAGCTGCCGACCAGAGTGACCACAGTTACAAAGCCGAATATAAGCCCCAGTTCCCTCATCCGGTCCTCAATGCGGAGGGTAGTGGTATAAATAATGCTTACGCCGGCAAACAGGCTGGCCACACACAGAATCCTCAGCAACAACAAACCGCTCTCGGAATAGCCCTCGCCGAAGAGGAGAAGCAACCACTTGCCCACCAGCAGCAACAGGACAACCGCCGGCACCAGTATCAGGAAGACGAATTTAAGAGATTTAACCACGTTACCCCACAGGTCCTCCTCAAAGTGGGCGCCTTCGGCGAACAGGGAATTGGACACCGCCGCCGGAATGGCAAAGAGCAGCCCGGCTATCATCCAGGCGACGTAGAAATAGGCGTTCTGCGCAGCCCCCAGCAGGTTAACCACCATTATCGGCAATATCAGAGCCGGGGCGGAGTTAAAGAGGCGGGCGATATAGCTGCCGGAGGAGTAGCGCCACATACCGCCGATTACACTCAGGTTAAGACTGGGAACCGGCTTATAGTGGGGGTGGACCCGGGGGACGAAGAAAAACAGGGCAACCGCCAGCGCCACCGCCGCGGCAATACCCCACGAAGCGGCGATGCCGAAGGCGTGGAAAAAGAGAACCAGGAAGATAGGCAGCGGAATCTTGAGCAGCGAAAATACAATGCTCTTGTACAGGGTGAAATCAGCCCTCCGGCGGGCGATAAAGACCGAAGCTACCGCCCCGTAAAGAGTCTGAGCAAGGACAAAGAAAACGAAGGCGGCGGCAAAAACCAGGTTTCCTTTGATAAAGGCAAGCGCCGGAGACCAGAAATCCAGCCCGGCGATAAAGATTACCGATATCACCACCGCTATCAACCCGCTTAGGGTAAGGCAGGAGTTAATCATAGCCTGCGGATTTTCCGCTTTGGGCAGGAAGCGGATAAGGGCGGCGCCAAAGCCGGGGACGCTGAGCATAGCCAGCAGGGAGATAGCCGATATTATCGCCGACCCCCACCCCACCTCGGCCTCGGTATAAAACCGGGCCACCACCATCCAGAAAAAGAAGCCCAGCCCCGAGGTCACCACGGTGTTAAGCATCAGGAAAAAGGAGTTGCGGTAGAGGGGGCTGCGGATATGCCCGACTACGTAGCGGATATCCTTGCGCACGTGCTGATTATACTCTGGCCGAACCGCCGGGGCAAGCCAGCTTTAGCTGGGGCGCCTGGGCAGGAATTTGGTTCTGCGGAAAAGGCGAATGTGCAGCCAGCCGGCGATATTGCGCCCGAAGAGGAGGCTCAGCCGGATTAAAATATATCTCACCAGGGGGCGGTTAGCCAGCTGGCGGAAGCAGCCCACCGGCTGCGGCTCAATAGCATAATACTGCCCGCCCTCTACATAGTGCCTTATGGAGACAAATATGCCCTTTTTAACCCGGGCGTGGCCGGTAAACAGGTCAAAATCCAGCCATTCGTCTTCGGCTATGGCATAGCCGCTCTTAAATTCATGGCAGCGGAATCTGATTTTATCCAGCGTCTTCCGGTTAATCAGCACACAGCCGCCACCAAACCCCCAACCACCATAACGGGGCAGCCGGTAGCCGCTGGAAACCACGTCAAAGCCCCCAATCTTCTCCTTTAAGATAGTGACAACCGAAGGGTCATAGATCATATCGGTGTCAAAGTATAAAAGATAGTCCACCCCCCGCGGTAGCGCGTATTTTCTTATCGCCTCCCGCCCCCCAGCCACCGCCCACGACCAGTGCCGGGCGTAGCCCGGCCTGACCAGCTCAAAGGCGATGGCATCCCCCCTTAAGCCATACCGGGCCATCCGCTCTTTAAGCTCGGTGACAAAGTCAGGCTCTTCGGTAGCCAGAACCAGCTCGCTATCGGGACAAGACCGCTGGATTTCCCGCTGGTTGGCCAGGAACTCGTCCAGGGCAAAAGCGGTACACCGGCATACGGGCGCCCCCATTATCACCTCCGGCCTACTCATTCTCAACGTCCCCCTCTATAAGCTCCCTCACCGCCCGCTCAACGGCCTGGCCGGAACTATATTCAGGCTCCCAGCCCAAGCGGCCCAGGGCGCTCATATCTAACCTCACCTGGGGGACATCCCCCACCCAGCCCCCCTTGCCACCCGTATAACGAAAATCTACATCTTTTAGCCCCATCGCCGCCACTATAATCCTGGCGATATCAACCACGCTGGTGGAAGAAGCGGGGCCGAGGTTAAAAACATTAAGCGGCTCCCCTGATTTCTCCACAGCCAACAACATGCCGTCAAGGCAGTCATCAACATGCAGGTAAGGCTTCTGCTGGCTGCCGTCGCCCAGTATCTCCAGCCGCCCCGGATTCTGCTTTAGCTTGTTTATGAAATCAAAGATGACGCCGCGAGTAGACCTGGAGCCGACAATATTAGCCAGCCGGAATATCCAGCCCTGCATATCAAACAGGTGGCAGAAGGCGGAGATAAGCCCCTCGCTGCCCAGCTTGCTGGCGCCGTAGAGCGATATCGGCTCGAGGGGACCATAATCCTCACTAACCGGGGTTATACCGGCACCCCCATAGACGGTGGAACTGGAGGCAAACACCAGCCGCTTGATTTCATTCCGCCTCATTGCCTCCAGCACATTGTAGGTGGCTATAACGCCTGCCTTTAAATCTAGGTCGGTAGCGGTAATACCGGCCCTGACATCGGGGTTAGCCGCCAGGTGAAAGACCACGTCGTGCCCACCGATAGCCTCTTTCAAGGTATCAAAATCAAGCAGGTCGGCTTCAATAAAGTTAAAGTCACTCCGGTCAAAATGGCGGCTGATAAACTCCCGCCGCCCCGAGCTCAAATTATCATAGACGGTCACCCCACCACCCTCCACCAGCCGGTCCACCAGGTGGCTACCGATAAAACCGGCCCCGCCGGTTACGAAATATCTGGTGCCTTTTTCAGCCATCGCCACCAGACTCCCCCCGCCGGAAAAGGCTTAAAAAACTATAGATCAGGTAACCGCCGGCAACGCCAGACAGCACCATTATCAACGCCCATAGCTGTCGCCAGGCGGTAGCCGGCCGGCGGAACAGGCGCCCGGCTGTCTGCGGCAGGCGCTCTAATAAAATACGGCGCAGCAGTGCGTACTCGGTTGAAAGCACCACCTCCCCACCATCCCGGTACCAGCGTTTAAGCATCGCCTTGGCGTAGCCCTCCCAGTAAGCCCGTCTGGCGATAAAGCCGGCTCTGAAGCGGTAGCGGTAAACCCGGTGCTTCACCCTGACCTGGGGATGATAAACGATGTACTTACCTGTTTTCCGCCTCACCCTCAGCGAGAACTCGGCCTCCTCGGCTCCCGGCTCCTGCCACCCCTTCTGCCCCCGCCCCTTTACCCCCAGAGCCGTCTTAAAACGCTCCCCCGAGCCGAAGGCTTCCCGGAGGAAAGAGAGGTTGGTGCCGTAGCCGTTCCTTACCCTGACTTTTTCGTCCATATCCCAGTAGGTGCAGGAAAATATCCAGTAAAGCTCACGGGGGAACCAGCTCATCGACTCATCCTCCCAGAGGGGCAGGATAGGTCCGGTAACGCCCACCACCGAGCTATCTTCACTATAGACCTTCACCATCCACTCCACCCAATCGGGGAAAGGCATGGCGTCATCATCAACAAAGGCGATAATATCTCCCTCGGCCTCCCCGATAGCCAGGTTGCGGGCGGAGGATAACCCCCACTCTCCCTCGTTAAACAGCACCCGCATATTAGAATAACCCTTTTCGGCAATATAACTCTTGATGCTGTCAGCCAGCTCCGGCAGCCTCTCGGCCACAACCAGGGTTTCGGTATTTTTATAGCTCTGGGCATTCAGGCTATCCAGCAGCTCGGTGACATCCTTAAATCTGTCCAGCGTATAGACAGTGGTTATTATGGATACCAGAGGGTTTTTCATCCCTTTTCCCCCTCCTCCCCCGGCTTATCCAGCCTACGGAACCGTCTGGTTACCAGCGCCCAGCCGATTCTGGTACCGTCCCGCAGTGACCTCAGCTTGGGCGGACTGGGGCGCCGCCGGTAATCAACGGGAATTTCAGCTATTGTATAGCCCCTTCTGGTCAGCTGGCCGAATATCTCGGCTTCCAGGTCAAAGGCGGCAGCCCTTAAGTGTAAAGCCTTAATCACCTCCCCCCTAAAACCCCAGAAGCCGGAGCAGACATCGCTTATCTTTTTGCCGTAGAACACGGTAGCTATCAAGCTGAGCAGGTAGTTGCCCACCAGGTTAAGCCGGCTCATCGCCCCCTTCTCCCGCCGCCCCCTCATCCGCGAGCCGATGACGGCGTGGTGCTCGCTCAGCAGCCTCAGCATATCGGGGATATAGCCAGCAGGATAGGTATAGTCGGCGTCGAGCATAAAGATAAAATCGGCCTCCACCGCACTCAGAGCCTTACTCACAGCGATGCCCTTGCCCCGCTGCCGCTCTATAACAGTATTGGCCCCTTTTTCTTCAGCAATCTCCCTGGTTCTGTCGGTGCTGTTGCCATCAACCACCAGCAGGCTAACTTTATACCCCGCCCCCTCCAGGGACGAGCGGGGTATTTCATCAATAACCCGGCCTATAGTTTGCTCCTCGTTAAGCGTGGGGAGAATGATTAGAATTTCCGGCTGGCTCACACTCATTTTGTGGAATCAGTATAAAGGTTTTGCTCTCCGGGGTAAAGGGTAGGGAGAATGTTGACAACGGGAGTAACAATATGACAAGGTATAATGTTTCAGTCACGGGGAGGCAAAAGTTGAAGCTGGTAATAAATCTAACGCCCACGGGCATGATTCCCACCAAGGAGATGACGCCCCACGTCCCGGTCAGCGTTCAAGAGATTATAGAGGACGTGCATCAGGCGGTGGAGATGGGCATCACCATGGTACACCTTCACGCCCGCGATGAGGCCACCGGCGAGCCGACCTACAAGGCGGAGTTATACGAACGGATTATCGCCGGCATCCGCCGCTTCGCCCCCGAGCTGATTATCGGCGTTTCTCTAAGCGGGCGTACTTTTAGCGAGTTCGAAAAGCGCGCCGAGGTCTTAACGCTGGAAGGCAAGGTCAAGCCGGACATGGGCAGCCTAACCTTAAGCTCGGTGAACTTTAACAAGCAGGTAAGCCTCAACGCCCCTGACATGATACAGGCGCTGGCTCAAGAGATGAAGCGCCGCGGCGTCCTGGCCGAGCTGGAGGCTTTTGACTCGGGGATGATAAACTACGCCAAGTACCTGGAGGGAAAAGGGCTTCTGGAGCCGCCGCACTACTTCAACCTGATACTGGGTAACATTGCCTGCGCCCAGGCCGACCTCCTGCACGCCAGCGTCATGATCCGTGACCTGCCCCCCGACTCATTCTGGACTCTGGGCGGGGTGGGCGACTACCAGCTGATGATGAACTCCATCGCCATCGCCGCCGGCGGCGGGGTCAGGGTTGGCCTGGAAGACGATATCTGGTACGACCCCGCCCGCACCAAGTTAGCCCATAATATCGACCTAGTCAGCCGCATCCACCGCCTGGCCGAAGCCAACGAAAGAGAGATTATGACCCCCAAGGAAATGAGAAAACTGCTAAAGTTAGAGGCGGGCAACGGGCGCTACGGCCGGGTCTATAAGAAAACTGGTGCCCCCTAGCTTTTCCTCAGCTTATCTAACTTCCCGGCTAATCCCATCTTCTTAAGTTCTCTTCTCTCCCTTCTTCTTATCGACAATATAGCCCATATCTCCCTCAGGCTGTACTGTCTTACATCCCAGAGCCGCAGAAAGGCGCGCAGCAGCTGCAGGCGCAGTGCCGGCAGAAAGCCTCTCCTGATGATAGTTACCCGCATGTACCTCCGGGCGGACTTGGTCCAGTAGAACTTGTACGGCTCATCACCCTGCAGGAAATCAAACTCGCTTAACCTTCGGTCAATAGCATCCTTTATCACTTGTATCCCGTGCAGGTGCCCCACGCTGTACCGGGCATACCGGATGTTGCGGGCTTCGGTAATGGCGTAGAACTTTTGGTTAAAGATGCAAGCAAACAGTGCCGAAGCGACCTCACCATCTATGGTCAGAGAGGAGAGGTGGAGCCAGTTCCGATTGAGAAACTTCCTAGCCACCTCTCTATGGAATTCCCTGTCTTTGGACTCAGGAAAACTACCGCGTAATCCCACCATATGCCACCGCTCCTGGTGCAGGTCGAAGAACCGGTTTAACCCCTCATCCAGAGAATCGGCGGTATACTGTCGGAACTCAACCATCCTTTTCTCTCTCTCTAAATGTCTTAATGCTTTGCCCAGAACCTTCCGCCTTCTCCTCCCCAGCGAGGCGGAATATCCTTCCCAGGACGACGGGAGGTCAATGTAAGGTGCCAGCGTCCGCACCCTCTCCTGAAATACCAGAGATTTAACTAGCGGAGCCATATTCTTTTTAAGAGCGCTCAAGAACTGGCTATCCTCAGGTATCAGTGATAGCCTCAGGATAAGGCTAACCCCGTGCAAATTTTCCCTAAGATAGCCCAGCAGGGCGGCGGTTATCTCATCACGGTGCTCTGGCAGCACCAGCCCCACATAGTTACAGCTCGTCCAGGTTATCGACTCTAAGGCATCAAGCTTAAAAGGCCCTATCCGGTACTCGTTCTTGATTAGCGGCACAATCCCGATTGTCTGGCCATCCCTCTCGAAGAGCAACAGATTTAACCTCTTCCCCTCCCCGAAATACCGCCACCAGGTAGCCAACCACTCAAGGCTGAGGTACATGGAACTCTCGTCGTGGCAGTTTTCCAGGAGGCTGTTCCAGACCGGGGCTAGAGCCTCAAATTCCTTGGGGTCGGTGACTACCCTTATCGTCGCCTGGCTCATTTCACTGCCGGATTATTTATTCGGGGAACCGCTAATCGGTGTTTCCTTCCAGGACTTCCAGCCAATGATTTTCAGATATCGGGCTCTGGCGTATATTTTAGGCCCGAACTTGGAATGCGCCTTCTGTGAAACAATGTTGCCCACATCCACCGCATTTCGCGAAGATTTAAACCCCTTTTCCCGCAAAAACTCAAACCGCTTAAAATAGCCGTAAACCATCAGCCTCCTCCCCCGGTACCTAGGATTGGTCCAGCTGCCTCCGGTACACGCCTGTCTAGCGGAAAAATTGACCTGGTAAGGAAGCGAATCGAAGCTGTTTTTAGCTGCTTCATTCATGGCCACCAAGCCGATATGGGCCAGCTCGCCGTTAATGAAAAAACAGAAGGCCACCGCCCCATTGTCCAGCTTACTCCTTTCATTGGGATGACGTGTGCCGAAGTCAAGGCCGGCGGCGGCCAGCTCATCGGCCTTCTGCCTGGTGGTTATCATCTTAAAGGTGAAGTCCCTGGTTTTAGGTAAAAAGTCAGCCTCGTTTCTTTCCTCAAGTGTATGCTCATAGAGGTAATAGCGCTGATAGCGGAAGAGGTAACCTAACAGGAATATAAATCCCCGCCTGAGTAAGGCCAGTAACCCTTCTGTCTGGAAGATTTCCCTGGCCCTCTTCAGCAAAAAACCCGGACTACTTATCGTCGTCTCCTTAAGCCAGAACCCGGTTTTACAGTTTTCAGAAAGGCAGTATTGAGCCGGCCATCTTGAGCAGCAGCTGGCTGTGCCAGTCGAAGGAAAAACCGTTGCCGTTGCTGATAAGCTCCGGAAGTCCCTTTTCGCCGGCCAGTCGGAAAAGCCGGTCGATGTTGTTATTGCTTAAGTTGGCCAGCAAGGTCCGGGCCCAGTAGCCGATAGTCAGCTCCCGGTTCAACCTGGCCCGCCACTCCTCCTCATAGGCGGAGAGAGCGTCAGCGGAAAAGTCGTCGGCCTCAAGGGAGCGCTGGAGCACCCCGGCGGCGATGTCGGCACATAACAGCCCGTAATATACACCCCCGCCGGTGGTCGGCTTTACCTGCCCGGCCACCTCACCCACCACCAGCACCCGGTCGGCGTAGGTCCGGGGCAGCGGTTTTAAGGGAACGATATCATAGCTGGGCACCACCTGGTTGGAAGCTATCTTACCCTGAGCCGAAAGTGTTTCCAGCAGGTTTTCCAGAGAGCTGTCGGCCTGGCTGCGGGTGAGCAGGCCGACCAGCCCTTTGCCCCCGGTGGTCGGCACCAGCCAGGCAAAGCCGCCCGGGGTCAACTTCTGGTCAAAGTAGACCTCCACCTCATCGATGCCGTTGATAGCCACCTCGGCTTGAGCGCCGAGGACGAACTGCTTTATCTCCCCCAGCCCCAGCCTGGCCGGTAAGGTGGAGCCAAAGCCGGTAGCAATCACAGCGGCTTTAGCCTTAAGAACCCTCTCCTCGGCCTGACCGTTTACCCTCACCTCAACGCCGTCGGACTTAAGCGAAATGTCGCCGGCTTTAGCGCCAAGATGGTAGCGGGCTCCGCTGGCTTGAGCCATTTTAGCCAGGTGCGCATTAAGACGAGCCCGGTCAACGATGGCGGCAACGGGAGACTGGCGGCACAGTCTGAGGTATTCCCCGGAGGGGGCCAGGAACTTAGCCGAGCTGGCCTGTCTCAAGACGAGGCCGTTATCAAGGCCGAAGGCGCTCAGGCATTCCTGACCGAGGATTCCGGTACAGCAGATGTCGTCATCGAACGAGAGGTTCTTCTCAACAACAACGACACCATAGCCAAGCTGGCTCAACCTCCGGGCGATACGGCTCCCCGCCGGTCCGGCGCCAACGATTATGATGTCGCACAACATCATCTATCAATTGCCGATACAGCCGCTAAAGAGGTGCTAATCCTTAACCTTGGTCTCTTTTTCCAGCACCTCGGCCAGAGCCTTAAAACCCTCGCCGCCGAAAGACTTGAACTGCAAGGCGAGGGCTTCTTTAAGCGTCTTGGGGGCAAAATGTTCAAACTCCTTTATAATTAGCCCGACCTCCCTGATTTAGTAGCTTTCATCACTTTCAAGCCTACGTTATAAAATAGCTATTAACCCAGCTCTTTCTTCAGCGCATTCTGCAGGTTATTGATAAACTCCTCCCCTACCTTGTTGACCTTGGCACGCATGATTCTCTCACCGAAGGTAGCCAGCCGGCCGACCATACTCACATTGGAGCTGTAGGCCACCTCCACCTCGCCACCACCAGTCTCTTTCAGGTCAACGATAGTCTCCTGACTAAAGGTGCCGGCACCGCCGGCAGCAGAACCCCGCCCCACCGCCTTGAGGTGCTTGGGCGGGTCAATATCTTCCAGAGACTGGGTAAAGCTCAGCTTAACGCTGATTGGACCCACCCTCTGCTTGACCGTCCCCTCCCAGGTCTTGTCGTCAATCGCTTCCATTTTCTCCGCGCCGGGGATACAGGAAGCCAGGGTTCCCGGGGCCAGCAGAAAATCCCACACCTTCTGGATCGGCGCCTTCATGGTAAACTTCCCCTCGATTTTCATTTTGGACTACGCCTCCTCTTTATTTCTTTGGTATCTATGTCAAACAGGTCAAACTCAAACGGGTCTAGGACTTTAACCCCCTCGACCTCGGGCGGCATCTCAAAATTACTATTGGAATTCTTCTTTGCACACCACCTCGGAGAAGGGGCACCTCATGGTTATTTTAGCCACAAATAACTTCCCCCATTATACTCCAATCCACCGCCAAAATCCCCCCCACTTTTATCTTAGCAGAAACAGCGGATTCTAGGGTAACTTGGGACTCTTCCAGTCCTTCATCGGCCTCATCCACGCCGCCCGCTCGACGAACTCATCGTGGGCCAGAGGTACCGGCGGGTGACTGAGGAAGTTGGGGTCAAACTCGTCCTTGACCGCCAGCATCCACTTGTGGTAGTTGGGCCCGTAGGCCGGCCCGGTGAGGTAAAGCGGCTGGTGCGGCCCTAATAACGAAGTATAAAACCGCTTTCTGATGTTCTCCTTGGAGGTTTCCAGGTAGAAGTGGTCAACGCCGTCGGTATTCTCGTCGGGGTCCCAGTAGACCAGAAACTCGGAGTAGCCCTGGTGGCCCAGCTCAAAGCTCTGGAACCAGCCGGGGTCGCCGTAGTCGGGCATAAGCGGCGGGGTGAATTTTCTCTTCAGCTTGGCATAGTTTTCCCCGTGGGGGATGGCGTGCTCCAGCGTCTCGATGACATAGTCCACGGAGACATAGCCGCCGCACATCAGCCACATGCCGGCGGAGTCGGCGTTCTTGAACCAGGACTCGTCGGTAGGCCGGGTGCGGCGGGCTTCGCCGCCAATCTCGGTGATGATATCGTTGAGCACCCGCTCTTCATATTCCATCTGCTCCTCGGAGCCGAAGCCGACCAGCAGCACCCGGAGCAGGTGAAAACCGCTGATAGTCTCCTCGCTCTCTTTGGACCAGATATCCCAGTATTCTTCTTTACAGCTGGCCTTGGCAATGGCCCGCCAGAATATAGGAACTTTGGTAGCGCCGGCGCCTATCTCGGCCCGGGCCATCTCGAACATGGCCTGCTTCATGGCGTCCTTGCTGGGCATGGTAAAGTTTATCCACTTAACCCGGTTAGAGGGAAGCTCAAGGGTGGTATGCGGCGAGATTCCGGTCGGCGTCAGCCGCTCCGGCTGGAAGGGCAGCAGCTTGATGGCCATCTTGGTGACAATGCCCAGGCACCCCCGGAGCCCGGTAAAACCACGGAGCAAGCCGCGCAGGTCGGGACCCAGCCCCTCCCCCCAGAAGGGGTCGTCCTGCACAGCCAGCGAGCCCATCTTGACCAGCTCGCCGTCGGGCAAAACCAGCTCGGTGCCCAGTATGCGGCGGTGGGGCAGGCCGATGCGGTAGCTTAAGGGCGACCAGCCGTCGCCCAGCATATTGGCGATGGCGCTGCACTGCGAGCCGCCCCCGCCGACGATAATATAGCAGCCCCGCTTCATCGCCTCCTCCTGGAGCTGGGAATAGATAACCCCCGACCCCACCACGGCGTAGAGGTGCTTCTCATCAATCTCAAAGTCGTCCATCCGCTTCAGGTCGACCAGCAGCTCGTCATCAACATGGCAATGAGAGCGGGGGCCGTACCAGCCGGTGCTGTAGGGGACATAGGGTACTTTATAACGGTTGCAGACCCTGACTATCTTCTGGACTTCCTCGGTGGTCAGGGGCATGATAACGCAGCCCGGTATCTTGGTCATCACCCGCTCGTAGCCTAAGCCGGCTTCATAGCCACTGGGTCCGGACCGGTAACCCTCGCAGACCACCGGGTCGGCCGAGATATACTCCTCGCCGACGATAGCCTCCAGAACCTTGTATGCTTCCTTAGATATAGCCATAATTTACCTCCACAAGCCTAGCCTTCGATTGAAGCCAGGATAAGCTCGGAAATATCGTATATCTTCAAATCTTCGCCGTTCTGCTTGGCCACCCTGGCGAAATTATCCTTGCACCAGGGACAGGTGGCGACGATGGCCTCGGCGCCCACCGTCTTGGCTTCGAAGAGCCTCTGCTCGGCGGCCCAGGCGGCAAAGTCGGGGAAGGCCTCCTGGGTACCCCGCCCCGCCCCGCAGCAGAAGGCGTTCTCCTTCATCCGTATCATCTCCACCAGCTCCACGCCGGGGATAGCTTTCAAAATATCTCTGGGCGGCTGGTAAACGCCGCCGGAGCCACGCCGGCGCTCCAGACCGGGGCTGACCATGCCCCACTGCCCCCGCTCCCCCTTCCAGGGAGTCCACGGCTCGCTCAGGCGGCTCAGGCTGCAGGAATCGTGGTAGGTCAGGCGCATATCAAGCGGCTTGGTCAGTTTAAGCGCCTCCTGCTTGATTAATTCATCAACCAGTTCGGTCAGGTGCACCACCTTAAAGCCCAGGTCGTCGGTAGATATACCGAGCACCTTGGGATAGTCCACCTTCCACATTCGGTAGCCCTCGGCGCAGCTGACCAGCAGGGTCTTGGCGCCGCTTTTTCTTACCA